>Ga0137300_1048_pt1 | contig 44029 bp, 38 predicted proteins | sample RamsorwD2O_NANAE_FD_97190 | JGI IMG/M metagenome (GOLD analysis project Ga0137300, IMG submission 97190) | Mouse cecal microbial communities from Vienna, Austria - N-Acetylneuraminic acid amended with D2O_NANAE | ecosystem: Host-associated > Mammals > Digestive system > Large intestine > Cecum... | reverse complement strand
GTTCGTGAGCGCCTGGGCAGCGTTGCCGGTTGCACCCATCTGACCGAACTGGCCGGCGTGCTGCCGACTGCGGCCATTCAAGCCTTCGCGGGCGATGTGTTCAATATCCGCGATGGCGCGCAAGACATCGATCCCGAACCCCCCATGCAGCTCCATGGATGCCACGCGCTCCATTTCGAGGGCGAGGTGGTTCGTCAGTTTTACCCGCGCTGGTATGGTCACCAGCCGAAACCGAAAGCCGGCGCTGCGGCGTCGTCCCCCCAGACCGCGTCACGCGCCGATGCCCCCGCATCAGGTGGCGAAGACACCCTGGCCCACCGGCCCAACGGTACGTCAGGCTGACTGTCACGGTCGGCCCCAGGAAAAGGCGAGAGCCCTTCGTCTCCTATCATTTTTCCCATCCCTTTACGCCTACCCGAAAGGAAACACGCATGAATATCCATGAGTATCAAGGCAAGGAAATCCTGCGCAAATACAATGTGCCGGTTCCGCGCGGCATCCCTGCTTTCTCGGTTGAAGAAGCCCTGAAGGCGGCTGAACAGCTCGGCGGCCCGGTGTGGGTCGTCAAGGCGCAGATCCACGCAGGCGGCCGCGGCAAGGGCGGCGGCGTGAAGGTGGCCAAGAGCATCGACGAGGTGAAGACCTACGCCACCAACATCCTCGGCATGACGCTGGTGACGCACCAGACCGGCCCGGAAGGCAAGAAGGTCAATCGCCTGCTGATCGAAGAAGGCGCCGACATCAAGAAGGAACTGTACGTTTCGCTGGTGGTGGACCGCGTGTCGCAGAAGGTGGCCCTGATGGCCTCGAGCGAAGGCGGCATGGACATCGAGGAAGTCGCTGCCCACACCCCGGAAAAGATCCACACGCTGATCATCGAACCGTCGGAAGGCCTGAAGGATTCGGACGCTGACGACATCGCCCGCAAGATCGGCGTGCCCGACGCCAGCGTTCCCCAGGCTCGCCAGGCCCTGCAAGGCCTGTACAAGGCATTCTGGGACACCGACGCCTCGCTGGCCGAAATCAACCCGCTGATCCTGACCGGCGACGGCAAGGTCGTTGCCCTGGACGCCAAGTTCAACTTCGACTCGAACGCGCTGTTCCGTCACCCGGAAATCGTCGCTTACCGTGACCTGGACGAAGAAGACGCCAACGAAATCGAGGCCTCGAAGTTCGATCTGGCCTACATCTCGCTGGACGGCAACATCGGCTGCCTGGTGAACGGCGCTGGCCTGGCCATGGCCACGATGGACACCATCAAGCTGTTCGGTGGCGAGCCGGCCAACTTCCTCGACGTGGGTGGCGGCGCCACCACCGAGAAGGTGACCGAAGCCTTCAAGCTGATGCTGAAGAACCCGAACGTGCAGGCCATCCTGGTCAACATCTTCGGCGGCATCATGCGTTGCGACGTGATCGCCGAAGGCGTGATCACCGCTTCGAAGGCCGTGCAGCTTGGCGTGCCGCTGGTCGTCCGCATGAAGGGCACGAACGAAGAGCTGGGCCGCAAGATGCTGGCTGATTCCGGTCTGCCGATCATCTCGGCCGACACGATGGAAGAAGCCGCCCAGAAGGTCGTGGCCGCCGTCGCTGGCAAGTAAGGACAACTTTCGTTGCCGCCTGGCCGCAGCCGGGCGGGGCGACTAAAAGGACTAGCAAATGAGCATTCTGATCAACAAGGACACCAAGGTCATCACCCAGGGCATCACCGGCAAGACGGGCCAGTTCCACACCCGCGGCTGCCGTGACTATGCCAATGGCAAGAACTGCTTCGTGGCAGGCGTGAACCCGAAGAAGGCCGGTGAAGATTTCGAAGGCATTCCCATCTACGCAAGCGTCAAGGATGCCAAGGAACAAACCGGCGCGACCGTGTCGGTGATCTACGTGCCGCCCGCAGGCGCCGCTGCCGCCATCTGGGAAGCCGTTGACGCCGATCTGGACCTGGTGGTCTGCATCACCGAAGGCATCCCCGTCCGCGACATGATGGAAGTCAAGGACAAGATGCGTCGCCAGAACAAGAAGACGCTGCTGCTCGGACCGAACTGCCCGGGCCTGATCACGCCGGACGAGATCAAGATCGGCATCATGCCGGGTCACATCCACCGCAAGGGCCGCATCGGCGTGGTGTCGCGCTCGGGCACGCTGACGTATGAAGCCGTGGGCCAGCTGACCGCGCTGGGCCTGGGCCAGTCGTCGGCCGTCGGTATCGGTGGCGACCCGATCAACGGTCTGAAGCACATCGACGTGATGAAGATGTTCAACGACGATCCGGAAACGGACGCCGTGGTCATGATCGGTGAGATCGGTGGTCCGGACGAAGCCAACGCGGCTTACTGGATCAAGGAAAACATGAAGAAGCCGGTGGTTGGCTTCATCGCTGGCGTGACCGCGCCTCCGGGCAAGCGCATGGGCCACGCCGGCGCGCTGATCTCGGGCGGTGCCGACACCGCCCAGGCCAAGCTGGAAATCATGGAAGCCTGCGGTATCAAGGTCACCAAGAACCCGTCGGAAATGGGCCGCCTGCTGAAGGCAATGCTGTAAGGCATTCCCACCGATGTCGCTTGTGTGTGCGCTTAATGACACGTGCAACGCGATTGCCGTACCTGCGGCGCATGCCGGCTCCTGCCGGAGCGCATCGCCGCATTCGTTGCCCCCGCCTCAGAAGCGGGGGCAATGTCATTCTGGCGACGCAAAATCCTAGGGTATATCCCGAGGCTGTTGCAGCGCGGATTGAAACCGAATCGAAAGGTTCGTACGATAAATCTCCATGTCTGGTAACTCAGACATCCAAAAGTTCGCAGTGGGAGCCCCTGCGGACCTGGAATAACTTAGAAATCGAGGAAGGAGTCTTGCCGTGGAATTGTTGTCCAGCAGCGCATTCTGGATTGCGCTGGGATCGATCATCCTGACCAACATCGTCCTGTCGGGCGACAACGCAGTCGTGATCGCGCTCGCATCCCGCAATCTGCCCCCTGCCCAGCAGAAGAAGGCCATTTTCTGGGGTAGTGCCGCCGCCATCATCATGCGGGTGGTTCTGACCGTGGCCGCAGTCAAGCTGCTGAGCCTGCCGTATCTGAAGATCGTGGGTGCCTTGCTGCTGGTCTATATCGGCGTGCAACTGCTGACCGGCGACGACGATGAAGATGGCCATGACGCCAAAGACAATATCTGGGCTGCCATCCGCACCATCCTGATCGCCGACCTGGTGATGTCGCTGGACAACGTGGTGGCCGTGGCCGCAGCCGCGCAGAAGGGTCCTGAAGGCAGCCAGTTGATGCTGCTGGTGCTGGGTCTGGGCCTGTCGATTCCGCTGATCGTCTTCGGCAGCACGATCCTGCTCAAGGTGATGGAGCGCTTCCCGATCATCATCGTGTTGGGCGCTGCACTGCTGGGCTATCTGGCTGGCGAAATGCTCGTCAGCGACCCGGTAGATGCCGAGTGGTTCCAGGTACACGTGCCGCATGCGCACCTGGTGTTCGGCGTCGTGGGCGCCGTGCTGGTGGTCATGCTCGGCAAGCTGCTGCGTCGCCGTTCCGCACAGACGGCCTGATCGCAAGCCATATCGCGAGCCTGAAACGGGCGACCCTCACGGGGTCGCCCGTTTTGTTTTGTAGGGAGCGAACTGGCTCCAGCAGGCTTGTCTCGCGCTTTCGCCAGTGAAAGCGCGGTTGGACCGGTTGAAGCGTTTGGACAAGGGGCGACGCAAGTGTCCCCAGTTGCTACGACGCAACACCCGTCTTGCAGCATCCACACCACGCACTCCTGTGGTTTTCCAAACAATTCCCACAGCGCTGTCAGATTTGTCCGAGGTCATTGGGACCTTGCGATTTCGCTCGCGATCATGGCCCCGTGCGCATCGCGGATTGCGGGCGCACCCGCACTTTTCCAATCGCACAACACAAATGAAAAGGGGTCAACATGACGCGTCAAATCAAGGTTGTTTTCCTGCGCGAACCACGCCGCGCATTGGAGCGAAAGAATCGTCGAGGCTTCACGCTGATCGAGCTGATGATCGTTGTCGCGATCATCGGCATTCTTGCCGGCGTCGCCATTCCGCAGTACCAGGACTACATCGCGCGGTCCCAGTTTGCCGAAGGCATGAGCCTGGCCTCCGGGCAGAAAGCCGGCGTGATCGATTCGTTCGCGGCGGCTGGTACCTGCCCAAACAATGCGAGCGCGGCCGTCGGTGGCGTGCCCGTGGCCTCGGCGATCAAGGGGAGCTATGTGCAGAGCGTCACCACGGGTGGCACGGCCTCCGATGCTGGCGGTTGCACGATCATCGCCAAGTTCAAGGACGAAGGTATTACCAGGGGCCTGCTCGGCAAGCAGGTGACGTTGACCATGGGTAATGCAGACGGCGGGTCGGTGACCTGGCAGTGCGAATCTTCGGCGGACAAGCGGTACGTGCCGCAGGCCTGCGCGAAAGCGAGCGAGTCGGGCAAGACGACCACGACGACGGGCTGAGCTAGCTCGCATTGCGCCCCGCGCCGGGCCGCCGATGGCACGGATCGGAGGCGTCTGATCCGCGTATCGGCAACGGCCGGGGCATCGCGCAATTGTGCATTTTCGTCGCACATGCCTGCGATTGCGACGTTCCTCCGCGACTTGTGCAACGTCAATTTCTACGCGACCGACTCCTTGGAAGATGCCTCGGGCCGGGCGGCACTCAAGCCGTCCTGGCCAGATGCCAACAACAATTTCCTAGGGGGTCATATGCAATACCGGGTCTCATGCCAACGTTCGCAAGCACGTTCACGGCGCCAGGCAGGCTTCACACTGATCGAGCTGATGATCGTCGTCGCGATCGTCGGCATTCTCGCGGTGATCGCGGTTCCGCAGTATCAAGACTACGTGGCCAGGGCGCAGTTTGCCGAGGGCCTCACGCTAGCTTCGGCGCAGAAGACGGCGGTCGTCGAATCGTTTTCGCAGCGCGGTTCCTGCCCGAGCAATTCTTATGGGGAATACGACGGGATTCCCGTGTCTGGGAACATATCCGGTTCATATGTTCAGTCTGTAACTGTAGGCGGATCTGCGGCGAGCGGAGGTGGTTGCACGATTACGGCAACCTTCCGGACTAAGGACGTCTCGCAGGGGCTCAACGGAAAAACGCTGACACTGACGATGCTTGGCGCCAATACCGGCTCCATCGCGTGGACCTGTACGTCCGATGCCGAGGCTCGATACATTCCTCGATCCTGTACTAATAGTCCGGCGGCGGTCTAGGGCGACTGCCTGGGGCGAACGTAGTGTTGGCCCGTACTACGCGAGCGCGTGGCCCATCCTTTGGACCGAAGAGCATCTCTGCGCAGGCGCCTGGTCCCACCGCTCGGCGGGAGCTCACACCTCCATGTCATCGCCAATCTACGTCACCGATCTATCAACACCCTCACGGCGCCGCGCTATCATGTCGCCTTTGCCCCTGATTGCGCGCGAATGCCGGCACCTCGAGCCACGCTTCCCGCGACGGCGATCGTCGTCGCATTTACCTTGCCCCTGCTGGTTTCGAAGCACACGCTGCCGCTTGCCACGTTCTATGGCGAGTGGACGGCCGGTTTGCTTGGCGTATTCCTGGTCATCGCCCTGGCGCTGAAGCCAAACCACCATTCGGGCTCGCGAGCATCCAGGGCGTTCCCATGGATCGTGCTGCTGCCGATCTGGTTGATCGCCACGACCGTCGCGCAAGCCGTCATGGGTATGGTCGATGTCACCGGCAGCCGTCAGCTCACGCAAATCGTGCTGGCGCTGGGCGCGGCGCTGATGTTGGCCGCATGGCGTGCCAGCCAGTCGATGTCGACCGACGAGCGCGCGAGTATTGTCGATTCGCTCGCGATCGCCTTCATGATTGCGGGGCTCCTCGGCACGCTGGCGCAATGGGTGCAGGTCTTCCATCTGGAAGACCAGGCGTTCAATCTCGTATCTGAATACTTCTACGATAACAACCGCCGCCTCTGGGGCAATCTGAACCAGCCGAATCATCAGGCCACGATTCAGGGCCTGGCGCTGGTGGCTTCGGTGTGGCTCGCCACGCGTGGGTGGCTGCGGTTTCCGGGCTGGCTCGTCGCGGTGCTGCTGCTGGAAAGCGGCATCGTGTTGAGCGGATCGCGCACGGGCCTGCTGCATATCGGATTGGCCGCGCTGTACGCGCTGATCGCCGCGCATCTGGCACGGGGCACGCCTCGCGGCACGGATCCGATGCATCGCGCGCCGGGTCTGATTGTCGCGGCAGTGCTCATGGTCGTCGGCATCGTGGTGCTCCAGCCAGCCATCAAGCACGCTGGTCAGTTGTTCGACTGGCGGCTGTTCGACACCGTCGCGCAACTCCAGTCCGGCGATCAGGTTTCCGGCCGCGGCGCCTTGTGGGCACATGCCTGGGCGATGTTCCGCGCGCATCCACTGCTCGGGGTTGGCTATGGCGAGTTCGGCTGGGCCCAGTTCCAGCAGATGGCCGATGTTGGCAAAACGGCCGAAATGTCGCTCCATGCGCATAACGCAATACTCGATCTGCTGGCAAAGACAGGTCTGGTCGGCACGGTCGGCGTGGCGCTGGTACTGGTAGGGTGGCTCTGGCGCGTCGTGCGCGATCGGATCTGGACAGCGTCGTCGGGCGAGCGCGCCATGGCCGTGCCGATGCTGTTCTGGCTGGCGATGTATGGGGCGCACTCGATGCTCGAGTATCCGCTGCACTACCTGTACTTCTTCCTGCCGTTCTGTTTCCTGCTGGCGTGGCTGGAACCGTCCGGCTTTGGCAAGCGCTTGCCGCGTGCCGTTCCGGCGATGGCGTGCGTGATGTTCATCGTCGTGTCCGCCTTCCTGCTTGTGACGCTCTGGCAGGACTACAAGCGTGTCGAGGCACGCGAGTATGCGCATGAAGAGAAGCGGGATAGCCTGCCGATGCCCAAGCTCTGGTTCCGCCAGCATGCGGCATCGGACAGCGTCGAGCACGCCAGGATCACGCCGGACAATGCTGCCAGCCTGCTGCCGGCGCACATGGCCGCATTGCATCTGCTGCCAACGCCGAACCTCATCGGGCGCACCGCCTGGTTGCTCGCGTTGACCGGCGATCAGGCGAAAGCACGCCAGTGGGTGGAGCGCTTGCCGTACTACTTTCAGGGCGACGAGGCGACGGTTTTCGAGATGCTCTCACGCGACTGCGACGCGTTAGGCGCCGACCGCAGGCCACGCGAGTTCTGCGCCTGGGCGCGTCTACGCGCCCGGCGCGGTTGAGGCACGTTCGCGCCGGCAGTATTCAGCGAACGTAGCCAGGCGGCGGAGGCGGCGGATAGTAAGGCTGGTAGTTGGCCGGAGGCATCGACTCGTGCACGGGCCCGGGCGGCGGTGCGGACACCATCTGCCCGTACACCGGTACGCGATTGCCGGTTGCGTACATGCACTGGACGTATGCGGCGTCGTACTGGCGCTGTGTGCCGTAGGCGGAGTTATAGGCGGCACCAGTGCCAACGGCCGCGCCCGTCAACATGCCGGCGCCCGCACCCACGGCCGCGCCGCTGCCGCCACCGAATGCCGCGCCGGCCGCGGCGCCGAGCGCCGTCCCGACCACCGTGCTCCCCACCGCTGCTGCATTGGCGTTCTGCTGGGCCGTGGTTCCGCCGATCTGTTGGAAGGCGAATTGGCGGCAGTTGTAGTCGTCACCGCGGAACTGGTCGAACGTCTTGTTGGAGCCTGGCAACGCCATCACCGTAGGCCCGGATGGCATCACCGCGCAGGCTCCCAGGCCCAGCGAGGCTGTCGCGGCCAGGGTCAGCAAGCTCAGGGTACGCAAATTCATGAAGACACTCCGGGGTTAGAGGGATTCGAAGATGACGGCTGCTGGGGCGGCACGCGTTGCCATCCTCCGGGGCAATCCTTGACGTAGGGGTAATAGCCCTCCGGCCGGCTGCAGTGGTACCACCACGCATTGGCGTCGCCGGGCGCGCCGTGGTTGCTCACGTTGCCCTGTTCGACGTATTGCGGAGGCTCGGAAGGGGCGACCGCTGCGGCGGGCGGATAGTAAGGCGGGTAGTAGCCGGGATAGTAGTAAGGACCATAGGGCGCGTACCAGCCGGGGCCCCAGCCCCATCCGGGACCCCAGCCCCAGCCCCAACCCGGTCCGACGACGACGCCGACACCAACATGCGCGTGTCCGCCTCCCCCGCCGTGTCCACCGCCGTGCGCCTGCGCGGACGTGCTGACGAATGCCAATGCCGCTGCTGCCACCAGCGCTATCTGGCAAAGCTTGCGCCCGTTCATGATGTACCCCCTGCCTGGCCTGTCTTGCCGTTAACGCGCCTTGTCCTGATCTCGCGTACCGAGGCCAGCGGCGCGCGTCAATCCAATTACATTGAATAGCAATTTGCCTCAGGCAGGGGTAGCCCGGGTCATTCCGAAATGTGGCGTTACCTTTATTACGGGCGGGATATGCGGTGACAGGTACGTGGCGGTCCGGTGTCGTGAATCACGATACGTCCACGATACGTCATGGGTGACATTGACGGCCTTGGCCCATCCCAAGCTGTCATGGGTGCCGGCTTATGAGGACAAGAAAAAGCCAGGGACGTTGCCCTGGCCTGGTATTCCGGCGCCCATCTCGCCACCCGTGAAGACGCCTTTCAGGCGCCGTCGGTGAATGTGTCTCGCTTGTCAATGGTGCTCGCGCCATCGCTGAACACGTCACGTTTGCCAAGCACACTTGCCCCATCGGTATAGACGTCGAAGCGGGTGGCCTTGGCGCCATCGGTGTACGGATCTGGCGTCCTCGCGCCATCCAGGTACATATCTCTCGGACCATTACCGGCATGGGCCATGCCGGCACCTAGCGCGGCACAAGCGGCCGCTAGCATAAAGAATGTCTTCACTTTTCCACCTCCCCTCAGGTGGCTGTTTTCCCCGGCGTAAAAACGTTCGTTCCAATATAGGCGCGACGGTAGCGGTGGTCGAATGCAGTTACGACATTAATGTCATATGCGATATTTCGATGGGGCATAAGCGGTGTCGGTGATCGGGAATGCAAAGCCCGGCTACGCAGCCGAGTCGTTACGCGCCTCCCGCCACCCAGTCGCCCGACTTGCCGCCATGCTTTTCCAGCAGCTTCACATTCCCCATCACCATCCCCCGGTCCACCGCCTTGCACATGTCGTAGATGGTCAGCAGGGCCACCTGCACGCCGGTCAGTGCTTCCATTTCCACGCCGGTCTGGCCGTGCGTTTCGGTGCGGACGATAGCAAGAGTAATTACTAACTTTTTGCGACAAACGAATCATCGATCTTGACCAATCCGGTTGATCAAGTGGTCGGCATTGGAGTAGAAGTGGAGCAGAAATGGAGCAAGTTTCCACGGCACCAACGCCAGCCATAAGTTTACGCGGTGGCGATGTGGTTCGCGATAGCTGTCTGCTTGATGAATGCTGTCAGGATCATCGCCGGGGCGCTGTCACAGTCAATCACTGCTGGTACACCAGTTTCCCGGACCAATACCCCGGACCAGTCTCGGGACCACCACCTCGGGACCAATACCCCGTGACCAGTACCTACCTCGGACCAATACCCGCATCACTGCCCGAACCAGTGTCGGGACCAGTGTCGTTGTCAGGTGTCGTTGTCAGGTGTCAGGTGTCAGGTGTCAGGTGTCAGGTGTCAGGTGTCGGGGTCGGGGTCGGGGTCGGGTGTCTGGACCAATACCCCCGTACCAGTCACCAATGGCCGCCACCAATGCTGACCGGTCCAACTATTGCATAGCGACCGGTACACCGATTGCACGCGTCGTCCGTTTCCATATGCCCCCAATGGTTGCCGCAGTTGCACGACCGGTGTACCGGTGGGCAATGGTTCCATTGGCACCGTTGACATCATTGGGTGCACCGTTGTTACTCGATGCAGCCCCGTTGCGGTAGCCGGGACGTACCCTTGATAAGGAGGTCAACGGATTCACGGCACTGGCGTCGAGCCACACAACGAATGGCGAACTAATTCCGTAGACGAGTCATCGAGAAAGCAGTGTGGTGACAGCGGCGGTAAGGCCGGTCGCTATGAGGTTTCCGGCTGCTCCTTCACAAATCTGCCGGATCGACGTCAGTGTGGTTCTGAGTCTGCCTTCATCAGGGGCCGACTTGCTTGATTCACGGTCGAGATCGTCTAAGAGTGGAGACACTTGACTTGCGGTGTCCGCAGGCAGCGACTTGATGGAAGCATGTGCTTGCTTTACAAGGTCACGTACACTTTCGACGGATAGCGATCCCGTGACCTGCTGGTTGTTGGTTACCGTTGCGTTGTCGGAGACATTTCCTACAACGCCTGCGTTTTGGATGAAAAACTGTTGTGTCACGGGTTTCGCCTCTACTTTCTCAGTCAGGGTGAATGACATATTTTCACCTAGAACACCGGCTTGTTCGAGCTGTAGACTCCAATCAAGGGTAAGGTTTCGGACTGCATCGAAAATTCCAGTCAGGTGTCCCTTTGACAGGCGAATGCCGAACTTCATGTCTTCGCGAAACAATGTTTGGAGAACATGCTGCTGCTCAAAAGAATACTGTAGGAATGCATGGTCGCTTTCATCGGCGAGTAGCGGTTCCATTGACCCAAGGGATTGGCCCACCCGTGCTTCGGAGCATAGGGTGTGAAGTTCCACATTTGGAAACTGCACAGATATCCACCCGCGATACGGGTTGAATGCTTTGCATTCACCGGTAAGTTTTCTGTACGTCGGTAGGGTACTTAGGTCCCGGTATCCGTTTAGTTCGGAATCGATCCAGTCCAGTGCTTCAGTCAGTGCCAGCTTTGTTGCCACTAGCTTTGCGGTGCGGACCAATTGCACAACAGATGTACCTTGATCTACGGCTAAACGCTGTAGTTCTATTACCAGCGGAAGGCTCATTGGATTACTGGCGTCAAGTGAAAGCGACAGTGTACCTTCACGGCGAGGTTCACATAATCGGGTATATGTGGGACATTCTTGGTCGCCGTTGCAAAGGACTGGACCCGGAGCAACGGCTGTTCGATGGGCTTTCAGCAGACCACGTGACAGAGATGGCGCAGCGGGCCGGGACACCGGATTTCACGCTGCACGACCTGAGAAAGCTGATTGCCAGCGTGGGTGCAAGGATGGGTATCGGAGATGCGCAACTACGTAGGATTCTTGGTCACGCGCCGAAGAGGGGTGATGTCCTCCACAGGCACTACGTTGAACTGAGCGCAAAGGACGTGGCTGATCCGCTAACCAGCATCCAGCGGGAGATCACGGACCTTGTTGGCGCGGGCTTGGTACACGACCATTGATTGGGACCAATGGTGGCGATGGTCTTTGACTGCCACAGTCGATCACTACTGGTCCACCATTGCCCGAGCCAGTGTCGGGACCAATGTCGTGACCAGTACCCCGGACCAGTACCCCCGGACAGGCCACCAATGGTCGCCATCAATGCAGACCAGTCCAGCAATTGCAGTGCGGGCCGTAACCATTGGCAGTCTTGTCCGTTTCCCTATGTCCCCAATGGTCGGGACACAGTGTCGTTGTCAGGTGTCGGTATCGGTATCGCTGTCGCTGTCGGGACCAGTTTTAGGACCACTACCCCGGACCACTACCCCGGACCACTACCCCGGACCACTACCCCGGACCACTACCCCGGACCACTACCCCGGACCGGTCACCAATGGCCGCCATCAATGCTGACCGTTACAAGAATTGCGTAGCGACGCGGCAATCTCGATTGCCGCGTTACCCTGCTTGGCAGCACGGTAACGCTCTAAACACTCTGGTCAAGTGCAATCATCCGAGGCACCGCTGATTCCAGCGGTTGCGTTAGTCAGCACCAAGTGGCAGTCGGAGCGAAAGCCAGATGATCGATACTGGCACGACCTTTTCCCTCTCGATGAGAACGGCCGTGCCGGGGTGAGAGCTAACTAAGTTTCAGCTTTAGGTAAAGCCGAAGTTGCGACGAAAAATAGTCATCGTCGGGGAAATTCTTCAGCCCATAGTTAATGCATTCCTTTAGTTTTTGTATTGCTTCTGTATCCTTCGGGCGTGCGCGACAAATTCGGATGAGGCTTGCGCAAAGTGTCGAGGTGGGATACGGGTCGGATGATCCTCGTCGAAGCCGTTCATATTCGAGATAATCAATGCCCTCAGCGTAAAGGGTGCGATCAGCGAAATTCTCGTGGATATACTTTGCAATAAGCGTCGCCCCGAGGGAGTGACGGGTTTGGAATGAATCGTAAAAATCTAAGCCGGTGCGGAAACAATCAATCGCGTCATCATAGCGCCCAATTTTTCGATAGAATCTCCCAAATTGCAGCCAGAAAACTCCATCGTGCCCATACATTTTCTGCGCGTGGTGGTATGTACGCTCCGTGTCCGTTTGCCGCGATTTTGCAGGGAAATATTTCTCATATAGGAAATCGAAGGAGATTATGCGCTTGTATATCTGATATGGTAAGGGGTGATGCTTGATGTCCTCGATGGTAAACTTATTGGACAAATAGTCCAATATTCCCAATATTTCATCTTGCATGCCCTGCATCTCAATGCAATTTCCGAAGTAACAATCAGCAATTACTCTGTGTCGGCAGGCGAGTTGGCCGCGAGAGCCAAAATCAAGCACGATACCCGACAGATTGCCATTTAATTGTTCTTGAATTGAATCTACAGTCTTTTCAAGCATCCCCGCGACGTAATTAATCGGCGCGGCAAAACCAAGGTGATGAAGTGTCGTAACAATTCGCAGAATATTTTTGGCTTCATTATCTTTTACTGAATTATATTCATTGAAAATCTTGGTTTCAAAATTTTCGTGTGTTGTGAGTGAGTAAAGGGCAGATAGAAGGTCGCCATTGAAGCCGCGTTCACGGTCCAGCAAGCGTCCTGCTTGCTTTTCGATGGGCAGGTCAGAAAAATCGCCTAGTTTGATCGGATGCTTTGATATGCGAGCACATATTGCCAGTGCATCTTCATATGTTAATGAACCAAATTCGAAGATCGGCGCATCAGCGGAGCAATCGGTCAGGTGACGTACATTTGTCTTATAATCGTAGACACGATCTTCTAAAATAAAAAGGCAAAAAGATTTTATTCGATCTCGAAGTTCGAGCGCAATAGTGTTGACTGCGTAATAAAATTCGGATGCGCTATAAAACACAAATATTGCGCGAGAATTATCAGAAAACCCGGATATGATTGACATAAACTTGTCAATGTCAATCCCATTCGAAGAGTTGAACTCGTAAATGTAGGGATACTTGTCTGACAAATCCATCAAGGCGGCGCGAATGCCGGTGGTTTTCCCGGAGCCGCTTGGACCGACGACGTGCATTGTGCCGATGCCTTCTCGCGCTTTTGACATTTCGGATGCAATCATCTCGGCCAACCGCGAGATTCTAGGCGTCCTGGCGTGTGCGTGATTGGTAATATATAACCATTCTGGATGTGCGCCGGTGACAAAATGCCGAAGAATGCCCGATTCATTTCGTGATCGCTCGATGGCCTGAAGCACTGGGTTGAATGCTTCCTTAAACCATGTCATTGCACCGATTCGATTGTAGCGACTTTTTCCTGCGGGCAGTGCATCGAGGACGATATCAACAACTTTTCGTGGCCGCGCGTACTTGAAAACCGCTGAAAAAAACTCCTCGGCCGTGGCGTCAATTACGTAATAGCCAGCTTCAGTATAATTTTCCCGTTTGATCGGGTCCGGATTTGGCATGACAATCCAGTTTTGGACCTTCTTTTGAGAGTCACCGTAAGTCTCGGTGCGACGCGAGAGATACGAATCGATATCCGATTCATCCAATTGGTTGCCGATTACGATTAGCCCACCCATGAGCATGCGTTTGGCTAGTTCATTGTGCCAATCGAACGTCTTCGTCGAAGCAATCGCGTATTCAAGATTCGAAAAGATAAAGCCGGATTCAATGTCAGCAATGGTGCCATGAATAGAAACTACCGGGATGCTGCCAATGACATTCTCTGCTGATGCTTGATCACGGTAGTTAAAAAACTCAAAATCGCCGGACGACAAGCCTTTCGCATGACAAGTGGTGTACGCGACATTCAGAACGTTGTCGATATTGGTTGTGTATATACGGTTCCATGCATATTGGAACATTCGCTCCTGCCATGGCTCCACTCTCTGCACAGTGAAGAAGTTTTTGAGGTAGCCGTTAAAATTGGCAATTCGCTTCGCAGCATAAGTGTAAGCATCTTTCAGGGTGGTCTTTGGGCCTGCTTTGGTATCGCATCTTTCGAGAAGTGCGTCCCGTAATCCATCACCAGTCGGAATTGTCCCGTTGATGGACTTGTTCCCATAACTGAATCCCGCCCCCAGAAGGAGAGCAATGTCTCCCTTCTCTATGAGAGGACAGATTTCTTTCTGCACTACCAGCAAATCTTCTTCTGTCATGCTTCCACACTCATTTGTGATTTATACGACGCAATTTGTCGTTTGGCGACACCGAAGTGAATACAACCTTGGTGCGTCGGGCCTACGCAAAGGACTTTGGCAGCATACCGGCACATTTTCAACTCTGATCGCCGGGAAGTCGGCTACCCACAGGAATCCAAGAACACAAGTGCTTCGGTGTCCAAAACCGAGTGTTGGCGGACATCCTGAATCCGCATGTCCAAAACTTAGCTTGTAAACCTATCGGACAGGGTGTAATATTCGGACTCCTATTTCGGACATGTGAGGTGTGGATGTCACGACTGTTTGCTTACTGCCGGGTCTCGACTGCGGACCAGACCACCGAGAACCAAGTGAAGGAAATCGAAGCGGCGGGATTCACCGTCGCCAAGCAGCGCATCGTCGCGGAGACGGTGTCGGGTTCGGTGGCCGCTTCCGAACGGAAGGGCTTCTCAAAGTTGCTGGACAAGCTGGAAGGCGGCGATGTGCTCATCGTGACCAAGCTGGACCGCCTCGGGCGCAATGCTATCGACGTGCGGTCCACGGTCGAGCGTCTGGATGCCGCTGGTGTCCGTGTTCACTGCTTGGCCCTTGGCGGGGTGGACCTGACCAGTCCGGCAGGGAAGATGACGATGGGCGTTATTAACGCCGTGGCCGAATTCGAGCGTGACCTACTCATTGAACGCACGACGGCTGGCCTTCGCAGGGCCAAGGCGGAAGGGAAGACGTTTGGCAGGCCGTCAGCCTTGTCTGAAGAACAGCGTGCCGTGGTGGTGGACCGGCTGAATGCTGGTGCGTCTGTCGCCCAGATTGCCCGAGACATGAGGACTAGCAGGCAGACCATCATGCGGGTGCGGGAAGCGGCGGCGTCAACCTCATAGACTGTTGGCGCGGTGAGACACCAGCAAGAACCCACTCATAAAAAACGAGCGCCGTCAAGAAAATATTGACGAAACTGGCACCGACCTGTATAATGTGCGTCTTGTTCGGTGGGCTTCCGTATGCCGAACATGCAAAGTCCGAAGAGGACTTTTCTCTGAGCGAATTTCGGTCCTTTTGGCCGAATACTCGCACCGCGACAACCGTACTGAAGTTGTCGCGTCTATATGAATTAATGGCGGTTTCCGACCTTGGCTGATGTCGTGTTTTCACGACTGTCGGCGGCGTTTTGCCGTCGCTTGAAGCCTTGTGCGGAAGCTTAATCAGTTCCGCCAGTACCCCGAAAAATTCTCGGTGTTCGCACGCAATCCGCGCAGCCTATGCGCCTTGCGGGTGAGCGTTCGTCTATTCGGGCGTGCTGACGTATTTGCGCGGTAGTTCCGCGAACTTTTTAAATGTCTTATCAAACTCAAAAGCAATCGAATGTAATCCTCTCTCAGCCCCTTCAAGACACCTTCAGCCACGGTGGCATGCCGCTTCCGTTGCGTGCGCTTGTATCGGGCAAACTGGTCGGCGAGGTGCAATGATGTCGGCTGTCCTCGCACCCCAAAAGCCTGAAGTCCTGCCGGTCAATTTCGACGGCATTCCCGCTAGTCTCAGGAATCATCCGCATTGGGTTCTGTGGCGCTACGAGCTAACAGAGAAAGACAAGTGGACGAAGCCGCCGTACCAATGCAACGGTCACTACGCCAGCCCCAATAATTCGGCAACGTGGGCGACATTCGATCAGGTACGTGCCGCCTATGAAGCGGGCGATTTCGATGGCATCGGTATCCATCTTCGCGATGATCTGGTAGGTGTTGACCTTGACCACGTTATCGACGCATCCGGCAAACTCACACCGCTGGCAGCTGAAATCGTTGCGCGGTTCGATGGGGCATACATGGAAAAGTCGCCGAGTGGTGACGGCCTCCACATTCTTACCTGTGGCACGTTTGGCCGCTTCGGCAAGGGCACGCTGCACAAGAACATTGAATGCTACGGCGAGGGCAGCCCCCGCTATTTGACGGTCACGGGTCATGAGCTGGGCCACACGGCTGAGATTACCGATCAGGCAGAAGCCCTTGATTGGCTATACCAAACGCATTTCCGCAAATCGACGGCGGCGGATGCGAACTTGCCGACCGTTACCGATGATCGCGTTACCGGCATCTTGGACGAGGCGGCCATTCTGACAAATGCAATGCAAGTTGGCGGCGAACGGTTCCGCAAGCTGTTTGATGGTGATTTTTCCGACTACCCGAGTCAGTCTGAAGCCGACCTTGCGTTGGCAAACATGCTGGCCCGTGCGACGCAGGACGCGGCAACTTTGGACCGGCTGTTCCGGGTATCGGAGCTATACCGGCCCGAGAAGTGGGACAAGCCGCATTCTGCTGAGGGCCAGACCTACGGCCAAATGACCATCGCCAAGGCGCTGACCGGCGACAACGCGACGAAGCGGATTGAAGCACCTGCCTCCCGCTCACGTGAGTTCGTCCGCGCCGCCGATGCGATGGCCGTAACGCACACTGTTGATTGGCTGATCGACGGCGTCATGGAAAAAGGCACGTCCTGCATGCTGTTCGGAGCATCGGGCAGCGGCAAAAGTTTCGTTGCAATCGACTGGTCGTGTTGTATTGCGACCGGCACGGACTGGCACGGTCACGATGTCGAACCCGGTGCGGTCTTCTATATCGTCGGTGAAGGTCAGAAGGGCTTTGGACGGCGGCTGGCCGCATGGCAGCAAAAGAACGACGTGTCGTTGCAGGCGGCACCGCTGTACCTGTGGCAGTCTCCGGTCCCGCTGTCTAATCCTGACAACGTGAAGGAACTAGCAAAGCAAATCGCGAAGGTTGCATCCGACAACGAACCGCCGCGCATGATCGTCATCGACACGCTGGCGCGGAACATCGGTAACGCAGACGAGAACAGCAACCGGGACATGGGGCTTCTCATGAACCTGTTGGATGATCACCTGCGTCTTCCTTTCAATGCGTCGGTCGTCATTGTTCATCACTCGGGGAACGGCGATAGAGATCGTCTGCGTGGTGCATCCGGTCTGACCGGTGCAGTCGATTATGAATATCGCGTGGACAAGAAGGGTGACGCACGGTCCTTGGTTTGCAAGAAGAACAAGGAAGACGAAGAGGGTGAGGATCGCCACTTCCTGATCGAACGCGTGCCTCTTGAAGGGAATATGTCTTCTGCCGCCCTTGTCATGCTCGATATGCCGAAGACCGGTACGCGTGTGAATCTGCGACCTGCATCAAAGACGTGCCTTTCGGTACTGAAAAAGATGACCGATCCCTGTGGCGTCGTTCCCAATGACGAATTGAAGCAAGCCCTTGGTTTGGGTGCACCGGAACTCGTCGTTCCCAAAGAGAAGTGGAAGGACGAATCCATCATCGCTGGTATCACGACGGGTACGACCGACGATGCCAAGCGCAAAGCGTTTGAACGTGCCCTTGACCAATTGGTGAACGAAGCCAACCTCGTCGGGACCTACGGTGGTTACGTCTGGCCGAAGTGACATCTGCGGACAGCCGGACAGGTCGATAAAACAAGTTGTCCACAGACATCATCTGCGACCTAATTTGGACGGACAAGGACACACCCCTATAAGGGGTGCCCTGTCGTCCATAGGTGACGAAATGAAGGAAAAATGAAGAATTCTTTTTCTTTTTTCCTGTGGCTAACAAAAGAAGGGCCGCCCGTCCTGTCCGTCGCCTCGGTTCCCTCCGATCTTCCCTTTCGCCGGATGACTTCATACACATGTTGTTCGCGAAGCGCACGACCGCAGGTCGTTGAGACATGTGACCAACTGGTCTCAAATGGGTATGCCTTTGGCGAACCAGTCTGGAATTGGTTCGATATGTGGATTGACATAACCCTAATCGAACCGGTAATATTCGAACTATCCTAAACGAACCGTTGGGGTGGTTATGTACGTCAGAGCGTACCTTCGTGCATCAACCAAGGAACAGGATGCTGGTCGTGCCAAGTCGGACCTGATCGCGTTCGCAAAGGAACGGGGGCTACAGATCGTGTCCTTTTATATCGAGAACGAATCGGGGGCTTCGCTTCAACGACCTGAGTTGTTCCGTCTGCTGTCCGACTGCCACGAAGGGGACATCCTGCTGTGCGAACAGGTGGACCGGCTGTCACGGCTGAACAACGAGGACTGGCAACGGCTGAAGGCAGAACTGCAATCGCGTCGTGTTCGGGTCGTCGCACTGGACCTGCCGACATCTTGGATGATGACGACCAACGCCGATGACATCACAGGTCGGATGATGGATGCGATGAACGCGATGATGCTGGATGTTCTCGCCGCAATCGCTCGCAAGGACTATGACGACCGCAGGCGGCGACAGGCGCAAGGCATCGCCAAGCTGAAGTCGGAAGGTGGGTACAAGGGCCGCAAGCCGGATGACCAGCGGAACGCAGCGATCATGAACATGCTGCGCCGTGGCGACAGTTGGAACACGATCATCGCGGCCACCGGCTGTTCCCGGTCCACGCTGTCGAGGCTTGCCCGGCAGGCCAAGGAAGAGACCGCCGTCGAGATGGCCTCATAGGTTAGGGGTTGTCGAGTCTGGTGCGGTCCAGCACGTCAATCTTCATTTGGTCTTCCGACCACCGTTTATCGAGCGAGATAGCTATTCCGTCGGGGAACACACGGACCGAATGTTCTATATTTCCATCGGCCAACGATTCCCGGCGAGTAGTGATTTGGCCCGATGAGATTTGGGATGCCGTTTTGCGCGATAGGCCAATCGAGAGGCCGGTTTCGTCGAATGTTCGAAAAGCAAACTGTTCGCCTGCGATAGTCCGTACATCGTTGCTGGCGCGCGTTACTGTGTCAACAAAGGAATAGTAACGGCGAAAGGCAAGTTCCACATCCCCATCAAAATCAACAGCGTTATCGTCGTACTCATCGGGATCGTCAATAGCAAATTCTAACGCCGGAGAGAAGTAGGATTGCACCGCAACGCGAACAAACGGGAAGTTGCCGTTAATCATGCGAAGCTGCCGAGTCTGTTGTTTCGCTTTGCTGGCTGCCTCCGAATCGAATTTGTTTGTCCGCCCCTTTGCTTCGACTACCGCCCACTGATGGTTTCCATTCAGGCCGATTAGGTCCGGTGACGACTTGCCGATGAGTGATGGTGTACCCCCGAGCGGTTGAAGCATTGACAAGTGAAAAAGCCACGGAACGCCGAGGACCTTATCTGCCATGATTTTGGCGGCCATCATTCCGAGGAAGTACGAAGTTGCCGCTTTTTCCGTCGGATCAAGCGCATGATAATAGCTCGACTTGTGATAGCTATTTGCCCCTTGCCATAAGTTCGCGTAGACCATGTGCATTCGCACCATGATGTCACTGACGGAATGCCACGAGTGATTGAATAGGTAAGGCAGTCCTGGCTTGCCGACGGTGACGGCGGCCCATACCAGTTCTTCCCACGATACGTTGAGAGAGTGAAAGCCGTTGAAGCCGGTTCCCCATGAAGGGCCGAAATTTGACCGTATGCAAGAAATGATAGCCATCGTTGAAGCGCAAGACTCGTAGTTGTGTTTACACAGTGTGTGGAAACGAAGTGGCCGTCTAGAGGGCGGCGCTTTGCAAGTTTCGTTATTTAGACGGTCAATTTATAAATTGGCATCAGCGGTCTTGGGCCATTTTGTGGGAACGCGACACAATCACGGTCGTAGGGCGATAACTAAGCGATCTTCTCTACCAGTTGTGGCAACGGCTGAGGAATCGCCAAGAGGTGGGGTGTTGGTGTGGCGCAACGTGTTGGATTTCAGTACTTCTGCTAGATTCGTCCCGGCAGCCCTGCTGCGCAAATGAATTGAACAAGAAGAACGGGGTGAGCAGATGGGTCGCAGAAGAAGAAAGCCGTCCCTCAGCGACGTACTGATGGATGCGCCGTGGTGGGCTTCGGTTGTGTTGGCGTTGGGCAGCTACATCGTTTTTCACGCCGTTGTTCCGGCAGCCTTTGCCCGCAGTCCATTCCTGATCGGCCTTGCCATGACAAGTCGGTCCCTCGCTTGGGTTCCGGCAACGATGTTCGGTTCCCTCGGGTTGCTGGCCTACCTTCGCGCCCGGAAGCGGCAAGCGGAGGGCAATTCGGGTTCTGGCGGGGCACGGCCCATGCGCAAAGAGCGCAGTCTCCGTGTTGTCCGCACCAGTGCGCCGGTCACGAAGGTCAATCCAGGGGCAACAGACCGAATTGACGAAGCCATCTCAGCGTCCGGTCAACAAACAGCGCACGCAAAGCCCACGGAATGGACCATCGACGCACTTGGGCAACTCGAATGGAAGCGGTTTGAGATGCTGTGCGTGTGGTACTACGAGGCGATGGGATTCACCGTCAAGACGGTGCCGCATGGGGCAGATGGCGGTATCGATGCCACGCTGTACAAGGATGGAATGGCTACACCCATCGCAGTCGTCCAGTGCAAGGCGTGGCGTTCGCCTGTCAAGGTGGAACCAGTCCGGGCGCTTGGTGGGAGCATGCATTCAACGAAAGTGAAGCGGGGCGTCTTCTGGTCGTTGGCAGGCTTTATCGGGCAGCCGGTGCAGACCTACGCCGCCGAAGCTGGTATCCAGTTGTTGGACGGCGCTGGCATTGTTGAACGCATCAGTGCCTTGGACGCCGACAAACAAGCAAGGCTGCTGGCGCGGGCGTTTGAAGGTGATTACCAGACCCCGACTTGTGCGGCCTGCGGTGTGAAATTGGTGGCGCGAGATGGAAAGGGCGGACCGTTCTGGGGCTGTCGAAATTACCCGAAGGGGTGCCGGGTCAGGCTTCCACGTGGGGCTTGATGATCGGTGTGCAGTCGGCAAAGTCCACGTGCAACTTGCGGACTGCGGGCATGTTCCTTTGCGGATCGCCAGTGAGAATGGCGGTCAATTGTGCCGCGATGCAGACAAGCGCATTGGAGTTCCGCATCGCGTCAATTGCAAGCTGGACAGGGAAGCCGGAGAGCGTCCTTGCCAGCGGGTGAAGCCCGCCGTGAGTGTAGCTGCTCAGTGCTTTCCACGACACATCCTTGAATTGCTTCAGTTGATCAATCAGATGCGCTGGGGCGTCACTGGCATCCAATTGCTTCAGCATTTCCGCCAACATCGGCCCTTCGTTCGCTCTGCGGGCACTCTCGACGGTCAGGGGTTCGCCAAGTTTGTCCACCCAATTGTCCGTGGCGGCATGAAGCAGCCAGATGCCACGAACAAGGGATTCGTACTGAGGGCGCAGCAGGGATAAGGCGGAAGTACCCAGACGGTTGCCAATCAGTATCAGGGCACCCCTTGCGTGGTCCAGTGACAGCAGTCCGGCTTGGAATGAGACGACGAAACGTTTCTCAGGGAAGGGAATGAGACCGTCCACATGCGCCGCTACTGCTTCATGTAGCTGCGCAGTCCGGTCGATTGCAATGAGTAGTTTTTCTTCGGTCATATCGGGCAGGCACTGCGGAACTGGTGGCGGGGCGAGACATCAGTGTACCGATGTCTCGCCGACATGGATGGCCGGACGGTTAGCCAATCTTCTTTGCCAAGTCCGCAGCAGATGGATGGTAGTACCGCTTCAGCATGGTCAGGCTGCGATGCCCGGATACTGCCGCCAGTTCGATTAGGTTTGGCAGCTTCGTTGCCAGCCGGGTGATGGCCGTGTGACGAAGGTCGTGCCAGTGCAGGTCAACCAGTCCGGCCCGTTTGCATGCCCGTTCGAACGCCTTATGGTGCGCTGGTGCATTGATCGGGAATACGCTTCCATCGATGCAACGCGGCAGGTCCCGTAACAGGTCCACCGCTTTCCGGGATAGGGGCACAGTTCTCGGGGTCCCATTCTTGGTCATCGGCAGGAACGCCGTCTGGCTTGCGAGGTCGATGTTCTGCCAGCGCAGTTGCAGAAGTTCACCCCGCCGCATTGCCGTTTCCAGACTCAGGATTGCCATTGGCCGTAGCCACGGATTCCGACGTCCAGTAGGTGCCAGCGCAGCAAGCAATCGGCATTCTTCCTCTGCCGACAGTACCCTGTCTCGCCCCTGTGGCGACGGTGGTTTGCGAACAGATGCGACCGGGTTTGTGATGTTGATACCCCATTCGCGCCGTGCGTGGTTGACGATGGCGGAAAGGTAAGCCAGTTCGCGAATCACGGTGCCGGGGGCCACCTGTTTCAGTCGTTCGTCCCGATACGCTGCGATTGCCATTGGGGTCAATGCAGCCATGCTCAATTTGGCAAGTCTGGTTCGGCACATCGCACGTAGCCTGATGGTGTCTTCAGTGCCACCGCGCATCGACGGGCAAACATCGACGATATACCGTTGGAGAACATCCCCAAGGGTGGTCGATTCGGCTTCGCTTCGGCTGATGTAATTTCCCCTGTCCATCTCCAATTCGATGGACCGCGCCCACCGTTCGGCATCTTGGCGAGTGGTGAAAGTCTTTACTTCAAGCGGGAAACCTTTGCGACGAACACGTACCTGCCATCGGTCGTCTCTGCGGGATATAGAAGCCATTTCCTGTCCTCAGTGGAGCAGGATTGGAGCAAGATCGAATTTTTGTGCCTCTCTGTCATCAACATCGACGCATCACAAGGGTCGCACGCGACACACTGTTCAGTACGGCCAAGCCATGCGTAAACGTCTGGGCGACCTTACGAGTCAGGGGTTTGCCACCCAATCCCCCGACTTGCCGCCATGCTTTTCCAGCAGCTTCACGTTGCCCATCACCATGCCCCGGTCCACCGCCTTGCACATGTCGTAGATGGTCAGCAGGGCCACCTGCACGCCGGTCAGTGCTTCCATTTCCACGCCGGTCTGGCCGTGGGTCTCGGTGCGGACGATGCAGGCGATTGTCGAGCTCGGTTCGTCGAGTGCGAAGTCGACCGCCACCTTGGTCAGGCCAATCGGATGGCAGAGCGGGATCAGGTCGGCGGTTCTCTTGGTGGCCATGATCGCCGCCACGCGGGCGATGCCGAGCACGTCGCCTTTTTTGGCGTTGCCGTCGCGCACCAGCGCGAAGGTCGCGGGCAGCATCGTGATCGTGCCGGTTGCCACGGCAACGCGATGGGTGTTGGCCTTGTTGCCGACGTCGACCATATGGGCTTGTCCGGCGTTGTCGAAATGTGTGAGCTGGCTCATGGCGAAACAGGAGGAAATGTGTGCTGGGGCTTGCCCGATGGGAACGTCATCCGCAGGCCGCTATCATAGCAACATGCCCAAGACCCTCCGGCCTTTCCGCCTGCCAGCCCGGCTGAGTGCTCACCCACTCGCAGCCGCAGCGCCAGCCTCGCGCGCATCACATATGACGCGTGCGCTGGCCACCGTGCTGGTGCTGACAATGGCGGCTCCGGCGTGGCCTCAGGGCGTGCAGGGAACGAGCGCAAAGCCGGCGGGCACGACGAGTATTGCCCCAGCCGCGCCACCCCCTCCAAGCGACGCCAGCGATCAGGTCTACGACAACCTTAACCGGAGCGTGCGGGCCGGCCAGAAGTCCGAATTCGGGCTGCGCAGCGCCAACACGGTGGTGGAGAGTTCAGGCAATCAGTTGCCCGATCTTGGTGATCCGTCGACGGCCTCGCTGTCGCCGGACATGGAGAAGCGCCTCGGCGACCGGATCATGCGCGACATCCGCCGGGATCCCGACTATGTCTCCGACCCGCTTATGAACGACTACCTGAATGCGCTTGGTTACAGGCTCGTCCAGGCGGCCCGCCGGCAGAACATCTCGGGCTCTAACGGTTCGGGCACCTTTGCCACCGGTTTCGAGCTGTTTGGTGTGCGGGATCGCTCGATCAACGCCTTTGCCATGCCGGGCGGCTACATCGGCGTGCATACCGGGCTGCTGGTGCAGTCGGAGACCGAATCCGAACTGGCGTCGGTGCTGGGGCACGAAATCGGCCACGTGATGCAGCGGCACATTGCGCGCGGCATCACCAATCAGAACCAGTCGATGTGGATCGCGCTGGCCTCGATGGTGCTGGCCGGCCTGGCCGCCACCAAGAGCGGCGATGCCGCGGCGGCGCTGGCGATGGGCGGTCAGGGCGCGGCCGTCGCGAACCAGCTTTCGTTTTCGCGCGGCGCCGAGCGCGAGGCTGACCGCGTTGGCTTCCAGATCATGACGGCGGCGGGATTCGATCCCCAGGGGATGCCCGACTTCTTCCAGCGTCTGCAACGCGTGATGGGCATCTCGGACAATTCCGTGCCGGCCTATGTGCGTACCCACCCGCTGACGTCCGAGCGTATCGCCGACATGCAGGACCGCGTGAGTCACGTGCCACCACACAAGGTACCGAACACGCCCGAGTACGAGTTCGCGCGCGCGCGGGCACGCGTGATTCAGGAGCCCACACCGAACGATGTGCGCAACGTGCTGGCCGTCTTCCAGGCCCAGGTGAACAGCAACACGTCGGCGGTGCGACTGCCGGCGGTCTACTACGGCATCGCCTTCGCCAATCAGCGGCTGGGCCGTTTTGCCGATGCCGAGAAGGCGCTTGCGGAGGCGCGTCGCCTCTACGGCAATATCCCGGGTGCGACGTCGGGCAGTCCGATGCTGGATGTGATGGCGGTGGAACTGGCGCGTGCCGAGGGGAGGACGCAGGATGCGCTGACGCAGGCGATGGCCACGATGCGCGCGTTTCCGCTGTCTCACGCGGCGGCGCTGGCCTATGCCGACACGCTTGTCGCAGCGAACAAGCTAGACGACGCCGTAGCGTTCCTGCGGTCCCGCACGCGCGAGGAAACCAGCCGATCCGAATGGTGGGAACTGCTCGCGCGCGCCTACGCGGCGCAAGGCAAGCGCCTGCAGCAGCATCAGGCGATGGCCGAGAAGTATGCGATGGATGGCTCGTACCAGGCCGCCATCGAACAACTCCAGATCGCGCGCAAGGCCGGTGATGGCGACTTCTACACGCTGTCCGAAGTCGATGCGCGTCTGCATCAACTCCAGCTTCAGTTCAAGGAAGAGAAGCAGGACAACAAGGGGATGCCGAACTGATCGGCTTGAGTGATTGCCACAGGCCGGCCCAGGCGTGGGGAGAGGAGAAAAGCCTTACTCGGCTACCGGCGTTCGCACAAAGCCATAGCGCTTGGGTAACTCCGCTTCCGTCACCGGTTCGATGTCGATGTCGACGCCGTCGTGATGGAACACCCCCAACGTGGCGCCGCACGCTTCACCATGCCAGTCGCACGCCTCGCTGAATGCTTCGAGATCATGGTCGTGCAGCAGCGCGACTTGCACGGCATTGTCGACACCCTGCACCGTGCCGGCGAAGACCACGTTGCCTTGCTCATCCGTATAGCAGGCGGTCGGCGTGAACGGACGGTCCGACGTCGTGGTCAGCCGGCCGTTGTGCAGCCTCGCCACCCACGGCGTGTACATCAGTGAGACGAACACGCGCTGCGGACCATTCTGGAAGTACCACGCGCCGCGTTCGTCGTGCGTGTAGTTGCGCTCGATGAAACCGATCAGCGCCTCGTGCCGGATCGGATCGCCCGAGAGCCCATGCTGCTGCGCGAACTCGTTGCGCATCCGCCATTGTCCGCGCCGGTCCAGTGCCAGCCAGCCGTAGCAGTACGGCACATTGGGCCAGCGCGCCATGGCCTGCTTGACCACCTCATCCATGTTTGTCTCCTTCTTGTCTCTGCCAGCGTGGCGGTTCCGGCGTTGGGCCGGAGATACGCCGCCTCAGGTGGCTGGTGTTGCTTGGGTCGCGCGCACGCTGTCGAAATAATCAAGGATGCGTGTGGGCAGCCATTCGATATGGCCCGCGAAGGGTAGCAGCGGCAACTGGCCCAGCAGGCCCTCGCGTGGCGTCATGAAGCCGACGTGGCCGCCGTGCTCGGGCTGTTCCAGCAGCACGTCGGCGCTGACCTCGCGTGGGCCCGGCAGATGCCGGGCGGGCAGGAACGGATCGTTGCGGGCGTTGAGGACCAGCGTCGGGATGCGGATCTCGCCGAGGATCGGTTTGCTCGATGCGCGCGCCCAGTAATCGTCCGTGTCGCGAAAGCCGTGCAGAGGCGCGGTCACGACGTTGTCGAACGCATAGAGATCGCGGCTGCCGAGCATCGTTTCCCGATCGTACAGACCTGGAAACTGTTCCAGCTTCGCCAGCGACTTGCGCTTGAGCGTTTGCAGGAACATGCGCGTGTAGATCATGTTGAAGCCACTGGACAGCGCCGCGCCGCCGGCGGCCAGATCCAGCGGCGCCGAGACGGACGCGGCGGCGGAAAGGAAGTTCGCTCCGCGGCCTTCCTCGCCCAGATAGCGCAGCAGCGCATTGCCGCCCAGCGAGATGCCCACGGCGAGCATCTGTCGTCCCGGTTGCACCGTGTGGACCTGATTCCGCACGCGTTCCAGCACCCAGCGGATCTCGGCCGAGTCGCCCGAATGGTAGAAGCGCGGCGCGATGTTCAGTTCACCCGAGCAGCCCCGGAAGTGCGGGATCACGCCTTGCCAGCCGCGCTCGCGCAGCGCGGCCATCAGCGTTTGCGCATAGTGGCTGCGCGAATCGCCTTCGAGACCGTGGAACATCACCACCAGCGGTGCCCCCGGGGTGGTCGGGTGGGTGGTCCAGTCCAGGTCGATGAAGTCGCCGTCGGGGGTATCCCAGCGTTCGCGCCGGAACACGATGCGCCGGTGGCGCGTGAAGCGTGCCGGCAGGATCGTCTGCGCGTGGCCACCGCGCAGCCACCATGGCGTTTGAAAGGCTTCGCCGAACAGCATGGCGTCTTGCGCGGGGATCAGTGCAGTGCCTGCCCCGGAGCCGCCGCCACGGCCGCTACCTGCACGGCATTTGCCGGGCTGCAGTGGATGTGGGCAAGGCGCCAGCCCTCGTGGTTCTGCATCAGCACGTAGGTGGTGTGCACGTAGAGGTCGGCCTCCACGCGGTCAGTGCCGAATCGCAGCGCTTCCGTCACGTCGAAGATCGACACGGCCAGCGACGCATGGCTGCTGGTCTCGATCGCATCGATCAGCACGGGCTGCTCCTCGAGCAACAGCGCGAATGCCTGGCGCAGTTGGTCGTGGCCGATCAGGCGCTGGCCATCGGGCATCACGCACGTGACAGAGTCTTCATCCAGCCACAGCCGCAACGCACCATCGGCGTCGCGCAACTTCATGGCTTCACGGAAGGCATCGACGATGTCTTCGGCGGAATCGAACAGGCGGGCGAAACGAGGCATGTTGGATGAGTCAGGGGCGGTGCAGGAGCTTGCGCAGCTCGACGAATACCATTTCGGGCTCGATCTCCTTCAGGCAGCGCAGGTGGCCGAGCGGGCACTCGCGCTTGAAGCAGGGACTGCACTCGAGTTGAAGCCACATGATACTCGCTGCCTGTGACAGCGGGGGGGTGTGGCGCGGATCGCTGGAGCCGAAAACGGCTACCTGCGGCCGGTTCAGGGCGGCGGTGACGTGCATCAGGCCCGAGTCGTTGCAGACCGCGGCCTCTGAGAGCGCCAACAGGTCCACGGCATCGTCGAGCGATGTCTGACCGCACAGATTCCTGACGAACGGCGCGCCTTTGACGATCTCGTCGGCGATCTCGGCATCCTTGGCCGAGCCGAGCGCGATGATCTGCGCGTAAGGGAACGAGCGGCGCAGCATCTGCGCCAGCGCGGCGAAGTGCGCGGCCGGCCAGCGCTTGGCCGGGCCGAACTCCGCGCCCGGGCAGAACGAGATCAGACGCGTGCCCGGCGCGATGCCGAAGCGCTCGGCCGTGGCGGTCATGCGCCTGGGATCGCTCTTGAGCTTCGGGTCGGGAATCGACTCGGGCAGGCGGGCGCCGGGCTTCAGCGCCAGACGCGCGTAGTGCTCCACCATCGGCGGCCGCTTGTCACGCGGCGGATTGGCGTGGCGCACGTTGAGCATGCCGAAGCGTGCTTCGCCCCGATAGCCGATGCGCAGTGGAATGCCGGCCAGAAACGGAATCAGCGCGGACTTTAGCGAATTCGGCAGCACGTAGGCCATGTCGTAGCCTTCGTGCTTGAGCTGTTGCGCGAACAGCAGGCGCGCGCTCAATTGCAGCTTGCCGTGTGCCAGATCGGTCGGGAAGACCTTGCCGATCTCCGGCATGCGCGCCAGCACGGGCGCCACCCATTTGGGGGCGAGCGCGTCGATCACCAGTTGCGGGTGACGGGCCTTGAGCAACGCGAACAGCGGCTGCGCCATCAGCGCGTCGCCGATCCAGTTCGGGGCAATGACGAGGGCTTTTCTCATATTGTGGGTATTGCGTGGCCCTGTGATGCGGTGCCCGGGCATGTCAACGCCCCGGGGCGCTGGGCGGCCCGGGGCGTCAGTTCGAAACGACAGGAATTGGCGAGGGCCGGGCGGGTCAGTGATGACCCTTCAGCACGGTGCCCGGCTTGAGCTTGTACACGGTGCCGCAGTACGGGCACCTGACCTCGCCAGTGTCCGCCACGTCCAGGAAGACGCGGGGATGGTAGTTCCATGCCGGGGTGTTGGCCGTGGGGCAATGCAGCGGCATGTCTTCTGCGCCGATTTCTACGACGGATGCGGTTTGAGTCATAGTGTTGCTTTTCTGTCTTGCAGGGATGTCAATTGGAAATGCAGGGTTGGCGCGGTCGATCAGACCAGCGTCAGCCACTTCTTGTACTTTTCGTCGGTGCCACCCACGGCCGCGAAGAACGCGTCCTGGATGCGCTTGGTAACGGGGCCGCGGCGGCCTTCGCCGATGACGCGGTCGTCCAGCTCGCGGATCGGCGTCACTTCGGCGGCGGTGCCGGTGAAGAACGCTTCGTCAGCGCAGTACATCTCGTCACGCGTGATGCGCTTCTCGCGCACCTCGATGCCGAGGTCACGGGCGATTGTCAGCGTGGCGTCGCGCGTGATGCCGTCCAGGCACGAGGCCAGGTCCGGCGTGTAGATCACGCCGTTGCGCACGATGAACACATTCTCGCCAGAGCCTTCGCTCACGTAGCCTTCGGTATCCAGCAGCAGGGCTTCGTCGTAGCCCAGGCCGGTGGCTTCCTGGTTGGCCAGGATCGAGTTGATGTAGTAGCCCGATGCCTTGGCGCGTACCAGCGACACATTCACGTGATGGCGCGTGAACGACGAGGTCTTCACGCGGATGCCGCGCTCCATGCCTTCCTCGCCCAGATACGCGCCCCAGGGCCAGGCGGCGATGGCTACGTGGATCGTGTTGCCCTTGGCCGACACGCCGAGCTTTTCGGAGCCGATCCACACCAGCGGACGGATATAGCACGACTCAAGGTTGTTGGCGCGCACAACTTCGCGCTGGGCGGCTTCGAGCGTGGCCTCGTCGAACGGCATGGCCATCTGGAAGATCTTGGCAGAGTTGAACAGGCGGCGCGTGTGCTCCTTGAGGCGGAAAATCGCGGTGCCTTCCGGCGTTTTGTAGGCGCGTACGCCTTCAAATACGCCCATGCCGTAATGCAGCGTGTGCGTGAGTACGTGAATCTTTGCGTCACGCCACTCAATCAGCTTGCCATCCATCCAGATCTTGCCGTCGCGATCTGCCATCGACATGGTCGTCTCCCTCTGCAGCCCAGGTAAATGTCGCAAAGGCACCATTGTAAGCCGCGCGTCCTTGCGTGCCAACGAAGGGCGGCGGATAGAGCGTTCTACAATCGCACCTTCCGACATTCCACCGTTCCGCAGCCGCGTGTCCCAACCCGAACTCCCCGTCGAGCGTGCCGATCATGATGCCGATTCCGTCGCGGATGGCGGCTGGCAGGCCACGCTTGGCGCACTTGAAGCGTTGGCGGGGGGCGTGGATGAAGCCGCCGGCCCCCGTGACGGACGCCGCCTGCTCTGGGCGCTGACCCTCGATGCCGACGGTGTGGTCGGGACGATCGAGCCGCTGGAGCAGACTCACGGGGCGCGTGGCTGGAGCAAGCCCAGGCCGGTGCCGCTGGCCCGTGTGGCCGAGGACGACACCCTGCCACAGTGGGATGTCCGCGTCGCCCGTGCCATTCGACGGGACGCATCGCGCAACCGGCGTCACGTGCTGGACCGCGCCGCCGCCGTGGTGGCGCTGGTGGGGCATCCGGCCGTGGTGCTGTCCCATGCGCCGACGGTGCCAATGGAAGTGGTCGAGTCCGCGCCTTCGCTCGAGGCGGTGCGCGAGGGCGACCGCTACGTGCTGCGGATCGTGCCGCCGCTGCGCGAGGCGCTGGCCATGGAGGACTTCCTGCCCGCCGCCGCGCGTCAGGAGGCCGAATCGCTGCGCCAGATCACTGTGCTGCAGGATGGTCCGCGCCGGCTGCGCGTGGTCCGCTTCACGCCGGCGCAGCAGGGCGCGGCCAAGCTCATCGCAGGCGGGCTCTCCGTGCCGGCCGATGCCCAGGCGCGGCTCGACAGCACGTTGCGCGCGCTGGCGGGCCACTTCCAGATTCACGCCGACAGCTCGGGCGAGGCACGCGAGCGCGATCCGGAGTCGCGGCTGCGTGCCGAGGTGGCGCCGGTTGGGCGCGGCATCAGCCTGCGGCTGGTGGTGACGCCGCTTGGCGTGCTCGGGCCCAGGCTCGCGCCGGGCCACGGCCGCGCGCAACTGATGGCGACGATTGGCGGCGAGACGCACGTGACGTACCGCGATCTCGATGCCGAGCACGCGCACGTGGCCGAGGTATTCGAGGCGTTGCCGTTCCTCGTGCAGCAGGCCCCCGCAGGCGGCGAGCACACCTGGACGCTGGACGATCCCGAGGACGCGCTGACCGCCATCGAGGTGTTGCCAGGGCTGACCGGCGTGATCGATCTCGAATGGCCGCGTGGCCGTGAGTTGCGCGTCTTGCCGGCTGATATCGCGCAGCTTGCCGTCAGCGTGGAGACCGGCAGCGAATGGTTCAAGCTCGTGGGCGAACTGCGCGTGGCCGAGGGGCTGGTGATCTCGCTCGAAAAGCTGGTCGCGTGGGCGCACGGCCATGCGGGCCGCTTCATGCCGATGGCGCACGGCGTCTACGTGGCGCTGACCCGCCAGTTGCGCGACCGGCTGCGCGATCTGGCCGGCGTGGGCGATGGTGTCCGCGACGGCATCCGTGTGCCGCTGGTGGCCGCGCCCTGGCTCGACGACGTGCTGGCTGGCGCCGGTATCGACCCCGACGCGCACTTCCGCACCCGCGTGAAGCAACTGCGTGCCGCGCGCGGTCGCGATGCGCCGCTGCCGCCGACGCTGGTGGCGGAGTTGCGGCCGTATCAGCTCGAAGGCTTCCGCTGGATGATGTCGCTGGCAGAGGCCGGCTTTGGCGCATGCCTGGCCGATGACATGGGCCTGGGCAAGACGCTGCAGTCGCTGGCCGTGCTGCTGGCGCGGGCGGCGGGCGGCCCGGCCCTGGTTGTCGCGCCAACCTCGGTCTGCGGCAACTGGGCCGCAGAGGCGCGTCGCTTCGCCCCGGCGTTGCGGGTTCACGTCTATGCCGAGGGCGACCGCGAGGCGATCGTCGGGCAGGCCGCCGCGCACGATCTGGTGATCGTCTCGTACAACCTGCTGCAACAGGCCCGCAAGGCTTTCTGCGACCGTCACTGGCATACGGTCGTGGCTGACGAGGCGCAGTCGTTCAAGAATCCGTCCTCGCGCCGCGCACAGGCGATGTTCGCGCTGCCGGCCCAATGTCGCATCGCGCTTTCCGGTACACCGGTGGAAAACCGTCTTGCCGAACTCTGGGCCGTGATGCGCTTCTGCGTGCCGGGGTTGCTTGGCTCGCTGGCACGCTTCAACGAGCATTTCGCGAATCCGATCGAGCGCAGCGGCGCACGCGATCCGCGTCAGCGGCTACGGCGCATGATTGCCCCGTTCGTGTTGCGCCGGACCAAGGCGCAGGTCCTCGATGAATTGCCGCCGCGCACGGAGCTGGTGATTCGCGTCACGCCCGAGCCCACGGAAGCCGCCCACTACGAGGCGCTGCGCCGGCAGGCGCTTTCCGAGGCGGAACGGGCGCTGCTGCGTCCGCGCAAGGACAAGAAGGCGCCTGCGGCCATGACCGAGCCCGAGGCGCGCATCCATGTGCTTGCCCAGTTGATGCGGATGCGCCGTGCCGCGTGCGATCCACGACTGGTCACGCCCGATGTAGGGCAGCCCGGCGCCAAGGTGCGGGCATTCGCCGAACTGGCGGCCACGCTGGCCGCCAACGGGCATAAGACGCTGGTCTTCAGCCAGTTCGTCGATTTCCTGCAGATGCTGCGGCAGGCGCTCGTTGACGCGGGTCTGGCGTGGCAGTACCTCGACGGCGCGACACCGGCCGGCGAGCGCACGCGACGCGTGGCGGCATTCCAGGCGGGCGAGGGCGATGTGTTCCTGATCAGCCTGAAGGCAGGCGGGTTCGGCCTGAACCTGACCGCCGCCGACTACATCGTGATTGCCGATCCCTGGTGGAACCCGGCTGCCGAGGATCAGGCGATGGGCCGCGCGCACCGCATCGGCCAGCAGCGGCCGGTCACGGTCTACCGGCTGATCGCGGCCGGCACGATCGAGGAGCGCATCGTCGATCTCCACCAGGGCAAGCGGGCGCTGGCGGACGGCGTGCTCGACGCGATGGATGGCGAGGCGATCGGCCGCGATGTGCCGTTGCCCGATGTCGATGAACTGGTAGGGCTGCTGCGGCGATGAGCGATACGCCGCTCAGGCACCAAACGGTATACAAAACGGCTCCCATGCATGGTGCATCGCACCATCAATCCGTCACCTGATTTCCCCTCATTTCCCTTTTCCTGCCTTGTTGCGGTGCATCCACCCTGGCACAAATACTGCCTTGTGGTCTGTGGTGTTGTGAATATAGTATACCGATTGCTTCTCCAATCGCCCCCACAGACCGACCCACCGCCCCAAGCCTGATGGGCTCGGTCCAAGATGACAACGGAGCTACCGTGACCCTGCCAGACCTGTCTCCGGCTGACGCCGTTCAGCCCGAGGCGAGCTTTCATCCGGTTCACCAGGCGGCCGCGCAACTCGCGCGCGGCGAGACCACCGCGCAGGCGCTGGTCGATGCCTGCCACGCGGCCTGGGCCGCCCGCAATGGCGACATCAATGCAATGGTGCTGGCGGATTTCGAGGCCGCCCGTCACGCCGCCAGGCAGAGCGATGCGCGCCGTCGGGCCGGGCAGGCGCTCGGGTCGCTTGATGGCATTCCGTTCTCGATCAAGGAGTCCTTCGACGTGGCTGGCTGGCCGACTACCTGCGGCAGCCCCGCGCGGCGCGCGCATCAGGCCGGCAGCGATGCGGTGGTGGTCGAGCGGCTGCGTGCCCAGGGCGCCGTGTTGCTCGGCAAGACCAATGTGCCGCTCGGGCTGCGCGACTGGCAGAGCTACAACGCGATCTATGGCACCACGCGCAATCCGCACGACCTGTCGCGCACGCCGGGCGGGTCTTCCGGCGGCAGCGCGGCGGCGGTCTGCGCCGGCATGAGCTATTTCGACATTGGCTCGGATATCGGTTCGTCGCTGCGCAACCCGGCGCACTACTGCGGGGTGTTCTCGCACAAGAGCAGCCACGGCATCGTGCCGCTGCGTGGCCACGGCAACGCGGCGGCAGGGTTTGCCGGGCAGGACATCAACGTGGCCGGCCCCGTGGCCCGGAGCGCGTATGACCTCGAACTGATCCTGCGTGCCATCGCCGGCCCCGACGCGGCCGAATTTCCCGCCTGGAAACTCGATCTGCCGGCGTGCGATCACGCCCGGCTGGGCGATTTTCGCGTGGCCATGCTGCCCACGCATCCGTTGGCGGAGGTCGATGCCACGGTGAGCGGCGCGATCGAGGGCCTTGGTCACTGGCTGGCCGGGCAGGGCGTGCGCGTGGACTGGAACGTACGACCGGACTTCGATGCGGCAGCGCTTTGGCGCACCTATGTGCTGCTACTGCGTGCCACCACTTCGCTCTACATGGACGATGCGGCATTCGCCGACGCGCTCGCCAAGGCAGGCGATGCCGGCAACGACGAAGACTACGCCACGCTGCAGTTCTCTGGCGCCACGCTGAGTCATCGCGACTGGCTATTGCTGCAACACGCGCGCGCCCGGTTCGCGGACGCGTGGGAGCGATTCTTCGCCGACTACGACGTGCTGCTGTGCCCGGCGGCCTCGACCACGGCGTTCCCGCTCGACGAGGCCGGCGAACCGTGGCAGCGGACGATCGACGTGAACGGCACGGCATGGCCGCTGACGTCGCAGTTGTTCTGGGCCGGCCATTCGGGGCTATGTGGATTGCCGTCCACGGTGGCGCCGATCGGTCCGGCCAGCGATGGGTTGCCGGTAGGCGTGCAGATCGTGGCGCGCCGGTTTGGCGACCTGACATCGCTGCGGTTCGCGCAGCAGCTTGAGGCAGCCGGCCACGTGTTCCGCCAGCCGCGCGCCTGACACGCAAGTTCACAACGGTAAAAGGGGAGAAAGACCATGCTGGACTGGTTCAGAGAGTTGTCGCGCGCCGAGCGCAAGGGGTTCTACGGCGCCTTCCTGGGTCATGCGGTCGACGTGTTCGACTTCATGATCTATTCGTTCCTGATTTCCACGCTGCTGGCCCAGTGGGGCATGAGCAAGTCGATGGCGGGCGCTATCGTCACGTGGACGCTGGTGTCATCACTGATCGGCGCGATCGGCGCGGGACTGCTGGCGGACCGCTTCGGCCGCGTGCGCGTGCTTCGCTGGACGATTCTGGTGTTCGCGGTGTCGTGCTTCCTGTGCGGTATCTCCACCTCGCCCGAACAGCTCATGATGTTCCGCATGCTGCAGGGGCTGGGTTTCGGCGGCGAGTCGTCGCTGTGCATGGTGCTGGTGACCGAGCTGATCCGGAATCCCGCGCACCGCGGCAAGTACTCGGGCTTCACAGCCAGCAGCTATTCGTTCGGCTGGGGTGGCGCGGCCATTGCCTACGCGATCACGTTCAACCTGTTCGAGCCGGAAGTGGCGTGGCGCGTCTGTTTCTTCCTGGGCATCCTGCCGGCGCTGGTGGTGGTCTATCTGCGCCGTAACCTGCAGGAACCCGAGGTCTTTCTCAAGAGCCGCGCGGAACGCGGCAACGTATCTGCGGCGGCCGATCTCGCGCGCGTGTTCCGGGGCCCGCTGCTGCGCAAGACGGTGCTGTGCAGCCTGCTTTCGGGCGGGATGCTGGGCGCGTACTACGCCATCGCCACATGGCTGCCGACGTTCCTGAAGACCGAGCGCGGCCTGTCGGTGTTCGGCACGAGTTCCTACCTGGCGGTGACGATCCTTGGCTCGCTGGTGGGCTACGTGGCCGGCGCGTACGCAACGGACCGCTGGGGCCGACGCCTGACCTACATGGCTTTCGCGGCGGGCGCGTTCGTGATGGCGATGATCTACATGGTCATCCCGGTGTCGAACACGTCGATGCTGTTCCTCGGCTTCCCGCTCGGCGTGCTGATGCAGGGCGTGTTCTCGGGCATCGGCGCGACGATCTCCGAGTCGTATCCGAGCAGCATCCGCGCCACGGGCTATGGTGTGTCGTACAACCTCGGCCGCGTGATCGGCTCGTTCTTCCCGCTGGCGGTAGGCTGGCTCAACAGCGGCCGCACGACGCTGGCGCTGGCGATCGCGATGGTGGCGGGCGTTGGCTATGCGCTGGTGATGGTGTCCGCCGCGATGTTGCCGGAAACGTCCGGTATCGATCTGGGCCAGGCTGGTGGCGGCGATGACGGCGAGGCGAAACAGCAGGCCGCAGCCGAGCCCGTGACGGTGGCGCCGACCGCCGGACGCCCCGCCTGAAACCGGGATGTCGACGCCCGCGGATTGACCCCGAAACAACACTTTTAAGCCGCCACTTACCAGCGGCTGTCACACGCCTATAATGGCTCTTTCGCTGTCGGCCACGCACTGCGTGGCCGATGGTCCTTCAAGACGGCCAAGCCACGACAGACGGGCTGCCGTTGCGTCTCCTCTTCACATCCAAGTCATGACACCCCGACCATTGTCCCCGGTGTGGCAGCGCCTTTGGCATCGCTTCGCCGAGGTGGAGCGCGATGCCTTTCTCGAGGGCGCGCGCTTCTTCGCCCGTTTCCAGCCCGCGATTTTTTCCTGGGGGCTGGTCACAGGGGTGGCGATGAGCAAGTCGGCGCTGACCGTGCCGGAGGCGATCGGCATGTCGCTGCTGGTCTATGCGGGGTCCGCGCAACTGGCCGTACTGCCGCTGTTCGCCGCCGGCATGCCGATCTGGACCGTGCTGCTGACCAGCGCCGTGGTCAACCTGCGCTTCGTGATCTTCAGCGCGGCGCTACAGCCGCATTTCAGCTACCTGCCGCTATGGCGCCGGACCGTGCTTGGCTTCTTCAATGGCGATCTGCATTTTGTCTACTTCATGCAGCGCTACACCGAGCCGGGCTACGCGCCGGGCAAGGAAGGGTATTTCTGGGGCATGGCGCTCTTCAACTGCGTCACGTGGCAGGTATCGTCGATCATCGGCATCCTGCTGGCGAGCCTGTTCCCCGATAGCTGGGGGCTGGCGCTGGCCGGCATGATGGCGCTGATCCCGGTGATGGTTTCCACGATCAATTCGCGCTCGACGTTGCTGGCCGTGGCGGTGTCCTCGGTCCTGGCGCTGCTGTGTTTCGACCTGCCGTACCGGCTGGGGCTGGTGGTGGCGGTCATCGGGGCAATCGCGGCGGGCATGGCCAGCGATGAGATGGCCGCTCGCGCCACGCTGCGTGGCATTCGCGCGCGCAAGTCCGCGCAACCCCAGGCCGGAGACCAGACATGAGCCACCTCGAAATCTGGATCTCGATCATCGGCATGACGCTGGTCACGATAGTGACGCGCGCGCTGTTCCTGATGGCAGGCGAGCACGTGACCGTTCCCGATCGTATCCAGCGCGCGCTGCGCTACGCGCCAGCCGCCGCGCTGGCAGCGATCATCCTGCCCGAGTTCCTGAGCTTCGAAGGGCATTTCTCGTTCTCGCCGACCAACGACAAGCTGATGGCCGGCATTGCGGCCACCGCCTGCTATCTGCTCACGAAGCGCATGGTCGGCATGATCGTCGTCGGCATGGGGGTCTACACCGCGCTGCGCCTGCTCGGCTGAGCAGGCCGGCAGCGCCGGCCCCCAACCTGCCACCGGGCTGCCACCGGGCTGCTACCTGACTGGTTCGGCCAGCACGCTGCCCAGTCGCGTGAGCAGGTGAGCAAGCTGCGCCTGCGTGCTCGTGTTGGTCTTGGTGAAGATCGACTTGAGCTGGGACCGGCCCGTCTCGCGCTTGATGCTGAGCTGGATGCTCGCCTCCGGCAGGCCGATGCCTGTGGTCAGCAGCGCGGCGAGCCGCGTTTCCGCTGGCGTCAGGCCGTAGAGATCGCGCAGCACGGTGGGCACCGCCCGCGGCGTGCCGTGGCTTTCGTGAATCGCCACCAGCAGGGGCTGCCCGAGACATGCCGAGGACAACGGCGTGCCCGGCGTCAGTCGCATCGCAACGATCTGGGCCTCGTGGCCGTCCGTGCTCACGGCGTGAATGGCGCCAGCCTCCAGCGGCGCGCCCGCATCGGTGAGCCCGCGCATGACTTCGTGGAACGGCTTCGAGAGCCGCCAGCCTTGTCCAGCCGGTGCCAGCGTGCCGTCGGCGGCGCCGTCCGCGCGTATCGGCATCAGCCGGCCTATCCACGGCTCGCCTGCCGCATTGGCCAGCAGTGGCTCGCCAGCAGCCGTGAAGACGATCACGCCGAATGGCAACTGGTTCAGCAGATTGGCTGACACGCGGCCATGCGTGCTGGCGGCCTGGGCGCGGTCGCGCATGGCCACTGCTTCGCGCAGGTGCGGAATGATCCAGTCCAGGGCGCGGGCATCGGCTTCCAGAAAACCATCGGCGCCGGCCGGACGCTGCAGCGACAGGTAGATCTCGTGGCCGGGCTGCCGGTCGATCAGGCAGGTCATCATGGAAGCGGGTGCGACGCCGGCGATGTCCTCCTGCGGAAAGGCGCCGAGGGTTGCAGCGAATCCCGTGTCGCGTCGATGAATGAACCAACCGCCCACGTTCAGCCGTTCGTTGAAGGAAAGCGTTTGCGGCGAATCGTGGGGCGTTGCCTGCGAGGCAAGGGCAGCAAGCGCGGCCGTCTGCCGCACGCGCACACTGCCGCTCGCGGGGTCGAAAACCAGGAGCGAGGCGCGCTCGCTCTGGCTGAGGTCGCATAGCGCGGACAGACTGCGCTGCCAGGCCTGCGGTTCCAGAACGCCTTGATAGAGACCCCGAATGGTCTCGTGCATGTCCTCTGTCACCATCACTCGATCAACCTCCGTCGAGCGTGGCGGCGAGTCGCGTCAGCAAGTGCGTCAGCTGTGCCTGGCTGGTGCAGCCGGTCTTGAGGAAGATCGCCTTGAGCTGGGTGCGCGCGGTCTCGTGCCGGATGCGCATCTGCCGGCTGGCTTCGGGCAACCCTTCGCCCGTGGCCAGCCGCGCGACCAACCGGGTCTCGGCGGGTGTCAGGCCGTACAGGTTGCGCATGACCGAGTCGAGCAGCACCGATGGGGCGCCCGCCTCATGCACGACGACCAGCGCTGCGGGGGTCTGCCATGTCGAGGCAAAGGCGTGGCTGGCTGGCAGGGGCAGCACCAGCACTTCGGCCTGGCTGCCATTCGGACCGGTGGCACGGGCCGCCATGGCGGCCTGCGGTTTTGCGGGATCGCAGGCGCCGTGCAGCATCTCCATGAAGCTGCGCGAAAGCTGCCACTCGGTGGTCTTGCCCAACGGGTCGAGCCGGCGTGCCCAGCGTTCACCAGCCGTATTGGCCAGCAGCAGCCGCCGGTCGGGCGAATAGATGGCCACGGCGAATGCCAGTCGTTCGATCAGCCGCGTCGCCAGCGTGGTCATCGTCGACAGCGCCAGCGTGCGGTCGCGGATCGCGATCGCGCTGCGCATGTGCGGTACCACCCAGTCAAGCCGCTGCGCGTCATCGCCGCTGAAGTTGCCCTGCGCCAGCGAGCGCTGCATCGAGAAGTAAACCTCGTAGTGCGGCTGGCGCTCTACCAGGCAGGCCATGTACGAACCCAATTCGAACTTGTGGAAGAACTCGCCATAGAACGGATGACGCGCCATGGCCTGATGGCCCAGGTCGCGCGCATCGACATACCAGGCGCCGGGCACCAGCCTGGGTGCGAACGCCTTGGCCGGGTCCATGGCCTGGAAATCGTTTTCATAGGCGAGAAACAATTCCTCGACCGGGTTGACCACCTCGTTGACGGTCACCTGGTCGCGGACCGTGTCCCATACCATCATGGAGGCGTGCGTCGTGCCGGCGATTGCCGTTAACGCACGCAGACTTTGCTGCCAGGCTGCCAGGCTGCCGGGTCCAGGATGCCCTCGTAAAGCCCCCGGATCGCGCCATGCATGGTCGCTTGATCCATTTCAGACTACCCCCTTGCATTCGCCACGCTTATTCTTGGCCTCTTGGTAACCGGGGGTGTCCCGGGTCCGCGGGTCATATTTCTTATGGTCCGGTTGCGCCGGACCTGCAGTGATGTACTAAAACCACCAGAATTGCCGTGAGTGTCTGGCCATGCATACGTTTAGTACATTAACGCGTACATTACTCCAACCCGGTTGTTGAGCGTGCAATCGGGTGCCCCCCCTTCGGTAGGGGATGTTCCCGACTGGGCATGGCATGTGACGGATATGCCGCGAAACGGGCAGATCGCGTCGTACGGTAGTAACGATCAGGTAAAATGGCGGTTTTCCCGATTTCCACGGGCGGCGCATGCCGCCCACGTCCCGCTCTTATCGCCATGACCTCTGTCCTGCGTCTTACCGATCTCATTTCCCAAGGCAAAATCTCCGGCAAACGTGTGTTCATCCGTGCCGACCTGAACGTGCCGCAAGACGACGCAGGCAATATCACCGAAGACACCCGCATCCGCGCGTCGGTGCCGGCCATTCAGGCCTGCCTGGACGCCGGCGCGGCCGTCATGGTGACGTCGCACCTGGGCCGTCCGACCGAGGGCGAGTTCAAGCCCGAAGATTCGCTGGCACCGATTGCCACGCGCCTGTCCGAACTGCTCGGCAAGCCGGTAAAACTGGTCCAGAACTGGGTCGACGGCGTCGAGGTGGCGCCTGGCCAGATCGTGCTGCTGGAAAACTGCCGCGTGAACAAGGGCGAGAAGAAGAACAGCGACGAGCTGGCCCAGAAGATGGCCAAGCTCTGTGACGTCTACGTGAACGACGCGTTCGGCACCGCCCACCGCGCCGAGGCCACCACCCACGGTATCGCCAAGTTCGCCCCGATCGCCTGCGCCGGCCCGCTGCTGGCCGCCGAGATCGACGCGCTGGGCCGCGCGCTGGGCCAGCCGGCACGTCCGCTGGTGGCCATCGTGGCCGGCTCGAAGGTTTCGACCAAGCTCACCATCCTGAAGGCCCTGGCTGACAAGGTGGACAACCTGATCGTCGGCGGCGGCATCGCCAACACGTTCATGCTGGCCGCTGGCCTGAAGATCGGCAAGTCGCTGGCCGAGGCCGACCTCGTGGGTGACGCCAAGACGATTATCGACATCATGGCCGCGCGCGGCGCATCGGTGCCAATTCCCGTCGACGTGGTCTGCGCCAAGGAATTCAGCGCCACGGCTGCCGCGACGGTCAAGGACGTCAAGGACGTTACCGACGACGACATGATCCTCGACATCGGCCCGAAGACCGCCGCGATGCTGGCCGACCAGCTCAAGGCTGCCGGCACGATCGTCTGGAACGGTCCGGTCGGTGTGTTCGAATTCGATCAGTTCGGCAACGGCACCAAGGTGCTGGCCGAAGCCATCGCCACGTCGAAGGCATTCTCGATCGCAGGTGGCGGCGACACGCTGGCCGCCATCGCCAAGTACGGCATCGCCGATCGCGTCGGGTATATCTCGACCGGCGGCGGCGCCTTCCTGGAGTTCCTGGAAGGCAGGAAGCTGCCCGCATTCGAAGTGCTGGAACAGCGCGCCGCAGGCTGATGACCCGACAGGCCGGCGCGGGACACCCCCGTCCGGCCAGTTTCCAGAAAAACCAAGCGCCCCCCACCAAGGAAGCCGCCCGCATGACACGTTCCACCAAGATCGTCGCCACGATTGGCCCCGCATCCAGCACGCTGGAAGTGTTGACCCGCATGATCGGAGCAGGGGTCGATGTGGTGCGCCTCAACTTCTCACACGGCACCGCGCAGGACCATATCGATCGCGCCGCCCTGGTGCGTGAGGCGGCGGCGGCCTGTGGGCGCGAGGTGGCCATCATGGCCGACCTGCAGGGCCCCAAGATCCGCGTGGGCAAGTTCGAGAACGGCAAGATCACGCTCAAGCCGGGCGATGCGTTCATCCTCGATTCGGCCTGCCAGATGGGCAATCAGGAGCGCGTGGGCCTGGACTACAAGGATCTGCCGCGCGATGTGGGCCCGGGCGACCTGCTCCTGCTCAACGACGGTCTGATCGTGCTGGTGGTGGACCGCGTGCTCGGCAACGAGATCTTCACCACGGTGCGTATCGGTGGCGAGCTGTCCAACAACAAGGGCATCAATCGTCAGGGTGGCGGCCTGTCGGCGCCGGCGCTGACCGCCAAGGACATGGAGGACATCAAGACCGCCATGGCGCTGGGCGCGGACTACGTGGCCGTGAGCTTCCCGAAGAACGCCACCGACATGGAAATGGCCCGCCAGCTCACCAACGTGGCAGGCCAGCCGCACAACCACAAGGCGCGCATGATCGCGAAGATCGAGCGGGCCGAGGCGATTCGTCCGGGCGTGCTCGAGGAAATCCTGCTGGCGTCGGACGGCATCATGGTGGCGCGTGGCGACCTGGCCGTCGAAGTTGGCAACGCCGCCGTGCCCGCGCTGCAGAAGCGCATGATCAAGCTGGCCCGAGAGGCCAACAAGCTGACGATCACCGCCACCCAGATGATGGAGAGCATGATCGTCAACCCGGTGCCGACGCGGGCCGAAGTGTCCGACGTGGCCAACGCCGTGCTCGATGGCACCGACGCCGTGATGACGTCGGCCGAGACCGCTGCCGGCCGCTATCCGGTGGAAACAGTCGAAGCCATGGCCGCGATCTGTCTGGAAGCCGAGAAATCGGAGGTGGTGCAGCTCGACACCGACTTCCTGAACCAGACCTTCGCGCGGATCGACCAGTCGATCGCAATGGGTGCGCTGTTCACCGCCTATCATCTAGGTGTCAAGGCGATCGCGGCGTTGACCGATTCCGGCGCCACGGCGCTGTGGATGAGCCGTCACCGCATCCATGTGCCGATCTACGCGATGACGCCGAACCTGGCGTCGCAACGCAAGATGCAGCTCTATCGCAATGTGGTGCCGCTGCCGCTGCAGTCGAGCGCGGACCGCGACGTGGCGCTTGAGCAGGCCGAGGAACTGCTGCTGTCCCAGGGCGTGGTGCAGCGCGGCGATTTCATCGTGCTGACGATCGGCGAGCCGATGGGCCAGCCCGGCGGCACGAATACGCTCAAGATCGTGAGGGTGGGCACCCGGTAGGACGCGCGCCCCATGTGGCGCGCCAGACAGACATGACCGCGCCCGATGCGCGAGCCTGTCTGGCGCAGCAACGACAAGAATTCAGAAATACCCCAAGCTATTTACATTCAGGAGTTAGACATGCCACTCGTATCCATGCGCCAGTTGCTGGACCATGCCGCCGAGAACAACTACGGTCTGCCGGCTTTCAACGTGAACAACCTCGAACAGGTTCAGGCCATCATGCAGGCCGCCGACGAGGTCAACGCCCCGGTGATCATGCAGGCCTCGGCAGGCGCGCGCAAATACGCTGGCGAGCACTTCCTGCGTCACCTGATCGAAGCTGCCGTGGAAGCCTATCCGCACATCCCGGTGGTGATGCACCAGGATCACGGCCAGTCGCCGGCGATCTGCAAGGCCGCCATCGACCTGAACTTCTCGTCGGTGATGATGGATGGCTCGCTGAAGGAAGACGGCAAGACCCCGTCGGACTACGAGTACAACGTCGACGTGACCCGGAAGGTTGTGCAGATGGCCCACGCGCTGGGCGTGACCGTGGAAGGCGAACTGGGTTGCCTGGGCTCGCTGGAAACCGGTGAAGCCGGCGAGGAAGACGGCATTGGCGCCGAAGGCAAGCTCGATCACTCGATGCTGCTGACCGATCCGGAGCAGGCCGCCGACTTCGTCAAGGCCACCCAGCTCGACGCGCTGGCCATCGCCATCGGCACCTCGCACGGCGCGTACAAGTTCACGCGCAAGCCCACGGGCGACATCCTGGCCATCGGGCGCATCAAGGAAATCCACGCCCGCATTCCGAACACTCACCTGGTGATGCACGGTTCGTCGTCGGTGCCGCAGGAACTGCTGGCCGAAATCCGCCAGTTCGGTGGCGACATGAAGGAAACGTACGGCGTGCCCGTGGAAGAAATCCAGGAAGCGATCAAGTACGGCGTGCGCAAGATCAACATCGACACCGACATCCGTCTGGCGATGACCGGCGCGATCCGCCGCTTCTTCGTGGAGAACCCGAGCAAGTTCGACCCGCGCGAGTACCTGAAGCCGGCCCGCGAAGCCGCCAAGCTCGTGTGCAAGGCCCGCTACATCGCCTTCGGTTGCGAAGGCCAGGCCAGCAAGATCAAGGCCGTGTCGCTGACCGACGTTGCCCAGCAGTACAAGGCCGGCAAGCTCGCCCAGGTCGTGCAGTAAATTGTGTCGTTGCCCCGCCTGGTGCGGGGCTTTGCTTCTTCATGGGGCTTCGCATCGCGCTCGAAGCCCCGCTTGTTTTTCAGCCGCAGCCGTTTTCACACCATGTCCGACGCCCTCTACGAATCCTCCATCCAGTCCCTG
>Ga0137300_1046_pt1 | contig 45979 bp, 45 predicted proteins | sample RamsorwD2O_NANAE_FD_97190 | JGI IMG/M metagenome (GOLD analysis project Ga0137300, IMG submission 97190) | Mouse cecal microbial communities from Vienna, Austria - N-Acetylneuraminic acid amended with D2O_NANAE | ecosystem: Host-associated > Mammals > Digestive system > Large intestine > Cecum... | reverse complement strand
ACCCTGGGCAAATGGGCTGCGTGTTTCACGCCCCACCACGCCTTGCAAGTGAAGCTCGTAGAAGACACTATCACCGAGACGCTGAAGACGCTCTCTTCACGAGGTGACGAGGCTGCAATCGATACAGAACTATTCTTGACGATGCGGCGTCTTGCGTTGCGCGCTTTTGGCTTGGCTTATGCGCTGCCAGACAGCTATCCACTGCACAATAGTTTTCCTCCATGCGAAAACACTCAAGGGAGCGTTTATGATGGAGAAGGGCGCCGAAAAGCGCGCCGTGTTTCGGCCTTTCCTGCCGCTACGCAAGGACAAGCCGCCGGACGACGTTTAAACAGCGGAGTAAAGTGAACCGGGCTAACTCCTCCGGCTAAGGTCGATGTTTGCACCATGGAGACAATCGCCTGGCATGCCTGCGATCCCTCTCCAGTGTGGCACAGCGCCGATAATGGGCACTCCGACAGGTCTGTGTGCGCGACACGGAAGGAACGATAGCGCTTCGTCACCTTCAGCTTGCCGCTCAACCCATGTACAACCACAAGCCCCCGTTCTCTGAATCTTTGGAGATTGCTGTATCGCAAGATGGCCGGGCAGCCGCAAGTTGCGAGAGACGGGCTAGTGGCGCGTTACGATGCGGTGACCGAAGTCATTTTTGATGATGGCTGGCTCACTGATAACCAGCCAGAACAGGTAGCCTAACCCACCTAGAAAGGTGGCGCAGCCAACGAGGAGAAAAGCGAAACCGAGATACAATAGTGCCAAATGTCTCATGTTAGCTGACAGCGGGATCGGGTAGCGGCCAGGCCCCACCCCGTGCGGAGCAACTACTGGTCAGCCAGGGCCGTCATATGCATATCAAGCCCTGCAACTTCGTCAAGAAATCCCGGCACCGCGCCGCGGGACACTCGAGATGCGGAACCCCGGATTTCCCAGCTACTGTACTATCGGATTCAGCGGTGTCTGGGTTTGCGAACTGCGTTCGGACTCTCGCGATGCTGCTGGTGCCCGCTTCCCCAGCGGCGCAGACCGGCAATCGGCTCGTACGTCCCGGTACCGCGGAAGGGAGGCGAACCGGAACCGAAACCCATCAAACCGGTTTGGTCCGCGGAGGGTGAAATGTCAAAGCCCGTCATAAAGCAGCAGACAATTTCCAGCCGGCTTGACCGAAACATCGCCGCCCTGCTCGAGCGGCGGCGGCAAAAGGCGGCGACGGCTACACTTCAGGAGAAGGCGGCGGCAGCCATCACCCGTTTCGCTGGCTCGATGATATTTGTCTACATTCATGCCTTGGTGTTTGGAGGGTGGATCGTGATCAATGTTGGTCTCCTTCCCATCCTTCCGGCGTTTGATCCATCGATGGTCGTCCTGGCCATGGTCGCTTCCGTAGAAGCTATTTTCATCTCGACGTTCGTTATGATCAGTCAGAACAGGATGGCGGAAGCCGACGACAAGCGCGCGGATCTCAATCTCCAGATATCGCTTCTTGCAGAGCACGAGACCACGCAACTTTTGTCGATCGTGACTGCGATAGCTGAAAAATTCGGTCTCGATCTTGCTCAGAAGCAGGAAATTGCAGAACTGCAAGAGGATGTTACGCCGGAGGGTGTTCTGGACACCATTGACAAGATCTCGGGTGGAGCGAACGGCCGGTCTGAGGGAAGAGGACCGGAAGGGAATGTCTAGGCACCATCCAAAGCAGATAGCATGCTGATGGTTCGTCCACATGTTGACACGCATTGATCGTTGCGGACTCGGGTCTCCGGCCAATAATCATTACCCGTCGATATGACGAAACGCCGGACCGCGCGCCTAAATGAGCCGCTTCGTGGCGCATATTGCAATAGTCCTGGCGGAACTCCATCTGACCTAAGCGCGGCAGACTCGTGCATTCCGTTCATCCAAGCGCAACGGGATGTCGCGCCCGGATTTCGAGTGATTGTTTGACCGGCTGTGCCACATGAATTTCCCTCTAGGATTAGGCGCAGCCGGTCTTTGATAACCACATCCGCCAGAAACTCCCCCTCCTCCAACGCCACCGATTCACATTGCATCCCTCTCACCACCAGCTGCAGCCTGTTCGCTACAGGCAAGGTCGCGTGTCGTGGCTCGTCATGCACCTGGTGTCTGTGACCTCACGCGTTCGGACATCATCGCCTGGAAATTCGACATCAGAATAATGCATCCGCCGATAACGACCCACACGTCTATACCTTCTCCGTAGGCGTAGAACCCGACGAGCGCAGCCATGGGCACCCGCAGAAAGTCGACTGGCATGATGACAGAGGCATCGAGGCGCTTCAACGCCTGTGCCTGGCAGTAGTGTGCACTCAAGGCACCAACGCCGGAAACCATCATCCACGGAACATCAGATAGGCCGACGTCCCTCCAGTCCGTCAAAGCGGCGAGCAGTCCCAGAGGCAACTGAATGAGGATCATCCAAGCCACGATGACCGCAGGTGAGCATTCCCTGGTAAGCTGCTTGACGAGGATCAAGGAAAGGCCGTACCCTGCGGCGGCAAGGAGTACCAATCCGGCGGCGGGATCAATGACGCCGTGCCCTGGGCGCACGACAACCAGAACACCAATGAATCCGCCAAGGGTCGCGAGAAGCCGCGGCCCAGTCAGCTTCTCCTTGAGCAATAACCAGGCGAACAGCGCGACCCAGATCGGCATGGTAAACTCGAGGGCAAAGACGGACGCCAGCGGGAGAGAGACCACGCCTATTGTCCAGAAATACTGGGCGGTGAAGTGAACGGCGTTTCGGGCCAGATGTCGGGGAAACAGTTTCATCTGGCGGATCTGCGGCAGGAGTGATTTTCCCACCAGCAAGATTACGCCGAGACCGACCAGGGCGCGGAAAAACAGCACCTGCCTGATCGACAAGGTCGACGCCAGCTCGCGAGATCCTACCGCCATACTGATGAAGGACACCATGCTCAGGGCCATCCAGCCCAGTCCCTGCACAAAGTCTGCCCGCCCTCGCGTTCTACTGAAACATTTGTCTTTTTCCATCATTGCTCCGGACGAATAAGTTGTGCTGCTACGATAGAGGACGCTTCGGTCTGCTTTTGTCGGCCAGATATCGCATCATGCGAAGCAGATTTCAGTGGCTTAAAGGGCCGCGAAATCTGCGTATGTAACCGCGGACATTGGTCCTGCAGCCCTTCCCCCGTCGTGTCATCCTGGTCTGGGGCCGCTGAAGCTTTCGTAGGCTCGTGTCTTTTACCGTGAGGGCGGTCAGCCGGCGCCCCCTTCGATAGTGAGATTCCTCGCCTCGCTGCCGGATTTGAGGCCAGGACCGCCACGACAGACGTCAACGAAGGGCGGCAGGCGCCCGTACGCCTCCAATTCATGCGGAAGAACAATCGTAAGCCGGCGTGTCTGCCCAGCAACCTCCTCCGGGAGGGTGAATCCGCCGTAGAGTGGTCGACCGCAACCTGCTCGTCCGCCAAAACCCACGAATTTTTCAGTTTCCGGCTCGGTTCGGACTCAACATCGAAATCGCTGTTCAAGGCCATGAGCGTAAACCGGCTAAGTGAAAGTCGGTTTGCCTCAGGCAAGGCTTGGCTGTTGAAGACATATTGATTTGGACTTGCGCGACAGCGCGATCGCGAATCGGAGGAGCGTTGCGTGTTTGAAGTTGTCGCAGATGGTTGGGCGGAGACGTATTGAGGTCGCAGCTCAGGATCCGGAAGCGACAATGGCCGGACCCGGTCAGGATCCTGCGATAGTGCACATCCTGACTGTGCTCACGGCGCGTCTTTTGCTCTCACTCAACATGGACCCAGCATTTATGGTAAGCGGCAGGAAGTCAAGGCCTAAGCCGCGACCATAAGCGCCGCGCGGTGCTTTACGGAGCGCTTCTTGACTTCCTCCTCAAGCATGCCATGATTGAGGCACCATGTTGAAGATCAGCAATTTCAGTGCATTTTGCCTCAGCCGAGAGTATCCCGTCGAAGGGTACTCGCCCGGGACGTAGACTGCCGTCGCGCGTCTGTGCCCGGGCTTTGATCCTCCGGGATTGCGCGACCCAATGCTCCACAAGCAGTCTTCTATAGCGCGGCCTTCGGGCTGAAACAGAGGCATATGACATGAACACCACCAATTGCGGAAAGCCGTCGATCGTCGTCAGGCAGACTGACCACGCTCGTCTTACCTCTCTTGCACTGGCAGCACCGGGACGCGACCTTGATGTTGCCGAAGAATTGCTTATCGAACTTGAACGAGCTGACGTCGTAGAGGACGACCAATTCCCGCCGGATGCCGTAGCGGTCGGATCGACAGTGTCCTACAGGACGGAAGGCGGCGCCAGAAGATCGGTCACTCTTTGTTATCCCGGTCTCGCCGACATCGAACGCTCAATGGTCAGCGTGCTGACGCCGATTGGCGCTGCGCTTCTGGGTCTTTCTCCGGGGCAGCAGATCGAGTGGAGCGGCCGCGACGGGCAGTCACACATGTTGACGGTCCTTGATGTGACGGCCGGCGTCCCTTCCACACCCGCCTGAAGGGCTCAATTTCAGAGGATACGAGAACCTCGCCATAAATCGGCGAGGATTCCTAGCGTGCCGTGTGAAAGCAAACAGAGAAAAAGTAACGACATCAAGATGCCACGTGCGCGGGCTGGCCCGATTGCCTGCCCACCCTGGTGTCAGGCGAAATGTTGACGGTCCAGGTTGTTCGCCATCGATTGGACTTTCTTTCGGGACCACCGCGGATCGTGTAGACGACGACCGCATGCTCAGGCACCTGGAGTCATTCAAATCGTACAACGGATTTCAGCGGAATTTTAGCCACCAGGACGCCGTCGCTCCTTACGACTTCGAACTCTGCGCCGTCCACAACCTCATTCTTCAGGATTTTCTCTGCCAGCATTTCCCTCGCGGCTTGTAAGGCCTCAATACAAGCACCCTCGTCGCTAGACAGTACCGCACCCTCCGTATCCAAAGAGAGACCGTCAGCGTCCCGGGCGTGGAAAAAATACCGTGGCATCGTATAATCCTGATTTCCTCCAATAACCAACTGCCTCTCATCGTATTGGTTCCGTTGGCCGAATCCGCGATGGGAGTATTGCGCAGAACTGACGGCCCCCGAGAACGAAACATCGGCGGCTCTCTGGATTGCCCTGTGAAGACTGGTTACCCTACTCCGATCAGCTTCCGGCTGGCCGCCCCCCCCTCCGCCCCTTCGGAACAAAACCTGGAATAATTGATTTTGCTTGTTGAGATAGTGGGCGGGTGCTCCTGTTCTCGGTGGGGCAGTGGAGCACCTCTCTCTGTCCTGCCCGCGCCTCATTCCATCAAGGACGGCAGGCTGATTGTTTACGGGGATGCTCATGGCCAACGACAAGCTCTCGACCTACAGGCAGAAACGCGATTTTCAGAAGACGCAGGAGCCAAGCGGAAAAACGAAGCTGAAAGCTTCAAACCGCAGGCGCTTTGTCATCCAGAAACACGACGCCACGCGGCTCCATTATGACCTGCGCCTCGAGCTCGACGGCGTCTTCAAGTCTTGGGCTGTGACCAAGGGACCGTCTCTCGATCCCCAGGACAAGCGCCTGGCCGTGGAGGTGGAAGACCACCCGCTGGACTATGGTGACTTCGAAGGCACGATCCCCAAAGGCCAATATGGCGGCGGCACCGTCATGCTCTGGGATCGCGGCTACTGGGAGCCGGAAGGCAACCGGACACCCGAGCAGGCGCTCGCCAAGGGCGACTTCAAATTTACACTGGAGGGAGAGCGGCTGCATGGCAGCTTCGTGCTGGTGCGGATGCGCAATGACCGTGACGGTGGCAAACGGACGAACTGGCTGCTGATCAAGCATCGCGACGACTTCTCGGTTGAAGAAAACGGCGCCGCCATCCTTGACGAAAACGACACGTCGGTTGCCTCGGGCAGAACCATGGACGCCATCGCCGCCGGTAAAGGAAAGAAACCAAAACCGTTTATGGTGCAGAGCGGCGATGTGCAGGCCGACGCCGTCTGGGACAGCAATCACGGACTGGCGGCAGATAAACGTGCGGCGGATACGAAGAAAAGGCGCCCTGCATCGCCGAAAACGGCGAAGTCCGCGATGCCCGACTTCATACCTCCGCAGCTTTGCGAAACGCTAGAACGTCCACCCTCGGCCGATGGCTGGATCCACGAGATCAAATTCGACGGATACCGTATTCAGGCGCGCATTGAAAACGGCGAAGTCACGCTGAAGACCCGCAAGGGGCTGGACTGGACTGCCAAGTATCCGGCGATTGCGACATCGGCCGCAAGCTTGCCTGATGCCATCATCGACGGTGAGATCTGTGCACTCGATGAAAACGGTGCGCCGGATTTCGCCGCACTTCAGGCGGCGCTGTCAGAAGGTAAAACGGATGCGCTCGTCTATTTTGCTTTCGACCTGCTGTTCGAGGGGAGTGATGATCTAAGGCAACTGCCGCTTACGGAACGCAAGAAAAGGCTCGAAGCGCTTCTGAGCGAGGCGGGGGAAGATCCGCGCCTGCGGTTCGTCGAACACTTTGAGACCGGCGGCGATGCAGTATTAAAGTCGGCCTGCAAGCTCTCGCTGGAGGGCATTGTCTCGAAGCAGGCGGATGCCCCCTATCAGTCCGGGCGTACCGATACCTGGGCGAAATCCAAATGCCGCGCCGGACATGAGGTCGTCATTGGCGCCTACGCCAAAACCGACGGCAAGTTTCGTTCACTTCTTGTCGGCGTCTTCAGGGGCGGCCACTTCGTCTATGTCGGTCGGGTCGGGACCGGCTATGGTGCCAAAACAGTGGATACGATCTTGCCGAAGCTCCGGGCACTGGAAACCTCAAAGTCGCCTTTTACCGGAATAGGCGCTCCGAAAGCGGAACCCAACATCGTCTGGGTCAAGCCTGAACTGGTGGCCGAGATCCAGTTCGCTGGCTGGACCGCGGACGGACTGGTCCGTCAGGCAGCCTTCAAGGGTTTGCGGGAAGACAAGCCGGCGAAGGAGGTCGAGGCCGAAACGCCGGCATCGCCCGGGAAAACCGAAACGCCAACGCCGGCCCGGCCAAAGTCTTCCCGACCGGCACGCGGCAAGAACGCCAAGGCCGAGGTGATGGGTGTGATGATCTCCAGCCCTGACAAGCCGCTCTGGCCCGATGCAAATGACGGTGAGCCGGTCACCAAGGAGGATCTCGCGCACTATCATGAGGCCGTTGGTCCATGGCTGATCGACCATATCAAGGGACGGCCATGCTCTATCATCCGGACGCCTGACGGCATCGGTGGAGAGCAGTTCTTCCAGAGACACGCGATGCCGGGAACGTCGAACCTGCTTGAGCTGGTCAAGGTGTTCGGCGACAAGAAACCCTATCTGCAGATTGATCGCGTTGAGGGCCTTGCCGCCATCGCCCAGATCGGCGGCGTCGAACTGCATCCCTGGAATTGCGAGCCCAACGAACCGGAGGTGCCCGGTCGTCTTGTCTTCGACCTTGATCCGGGTCCGGACGTACCCTTCTCCACCGTGGTCGAAGCCGCCCGTGAAATGCGCGACCGGCTGGAGGAACTTGGTCTCGTCAGCTTCTGCAAGACCACCGGCGGCAAGGGCCTTCACGTCGTCACCCCACTTGCGGTACCGAAGGGAAAGAAGCTGAGCTGGCCGGAGGCGAAAGGCTTCGCACACGATGTCTGCCTGCAGATGGCACGTGACAACCCTGACCTTTACCTGATCAAGATGGCGAAGAACCAGCGCAACGGCCGGATCTTCCTCGACTATCTGCGCAATGACCGAATGGCGACCGCTGTTGCGCCGCTGTCACCGCGCGCCCGGCCAGGCGCACCAGTTTCGATGCCACTGACCTGGAAGCAGGTAAAAACGGGTCTCGATCCGAAACGCTTCACCATTCGCACCGTACCGGCGCTTTTGTCGAAGACAACCGCCTGGCAGGATTACTGCGACGGGCAGCGTTCGCTGGAGCAGGCCATCAAGCGGCTGACGAAGTCGATGAAACAGGCCGCCTGAGAGCGGCCTGGATCAAGACCCGTAGCGCCGGTCGAGGTCGCTCAGCGCAGCCTGAACCTCATCGATTGAGACAGGCTCCGGCGTTCCAGGCATATGGCGGTACGCTGGCCTTGAGTCGATCGTGTAGAGGTCCGAAGCCGAGGCGGCCAACATGGTCCGTTTTTCGTCGACCTTGAGCGTGGTTGCGTCCACCACATCGATCGGCCGCGCAATTTCCATACCCTCGAGCAGGATTGTCGTGTCCATCAGGGCGATATCGCTCGCGGCAAGCTGCGGATTCTCATGCATGTCGGCTTCCTCAGCGAACGTGCGGATCCTTGTCGTGAGAGTGACGGGACGCGGAGATGACATCAACGTCCGGGGCCAGCAAATCGTGTTTGGCGGCAAAGGCTGCAAACAGACCCCGGGCGGTGTCCGCTTCGATCTCACCGCGCAATGCCGCGCTGCAGGCCTTCAGCGCCATTGAATGCGCCGTATCGCGCATCGATGCCGGCCATTCCGCCAGATGCCGGTAAGCGTCGATGACGCTGCGAACCTCGGTCGGAAATCCAAGGCCAATAAGGATGGTTATGGGCTCTTTGAACATATCGGGTTTCATCGCGATCTCCTTCCTACCCCCGATGTTGACGGGCGCCGCTGCGACGGCGCCCGTTTTTTTAAAGATCGATCAGGCAGCCTTTTGCGCTTCGATCTGCGCCGGGGCGACCTTATGCTGAAGGGCCGGGCTGGTCTGGATATCGATCTTGCGCGGCTTCAAGGCCTCAGGAATCTCACGAACGAGATCGATCGACAGAAGACCGTTGCGGAGATCGGCGCCATTCACCCTGACATGGTCGGCAAGTTCGAAACGATGTTCGAAGGGCCGGCCGGCTATACCGCGATGAAGGTATTCATCGGCGGAAGCGTCCTGCTTCTTGCCGGTAACGGTGAGAAGGTTGGACTGAAAGGTGATGTCTAGCTCGTCCTCGGCAAACCCTGCGACCGCGACCGAAATCCGGTAGCTGTCATCGGCGGTCTTGACGATGTCATAGGGCGGCCAGTCGCTGATCGAGCGGGCGCGTTGGGCATTTTCAAGAAGATTGAAAATCCGGTCGAAGCCGACGGTCGAGCGGAACAGGGGCGCGTAGTCATAAGATGTTGCCATAGCCATATCCTCCTTGAAGCAACATGGGTACAGAAGCGCCGAAAGGCGGCGCTCCCAGCAAGTCCAGCCCTGTCTCAGCAGCTGGCGGCAATCGATTTGGTTTTCGGGAATTTACGATTCAAGTCCGTCGTCAAAAAAAATTGACGTCCACGCGCCCGTCAGGACCAACTCAGTCGAGTTCATGGACCGCGGCGTTATCCTGTACCTCGCGCAGGCCTTTATAGGACGCATGACGCAGGTTGCCATCGTCGGTCCAGCCACGGAACTCGATTTCGGCGATGAGCGTCGGCTGCGCGAAGACGTAATTCCTGCCCTTGAGCAGAACGACCGGTGTCTTCGTCTTCAGCCTATCCAGAGTCTTCTTCAGATACGCCGCATCTTTCTCCTTGAACCCGGTTCCAACGGCGCCAACATAGACCCAGTCATGTCCACGTCTCGCCGCCAGCAACAAACTGCCAATCCCGCCGCGCGCCACCGCCGACTGCTCGTAGCCGACAATCATGAAGCTCTCGCTTTGAACACACTTGATCTTCAGCCAGTCTCCGGTCCGGCCCGAGCGATAAGGGCTGTCACGATGTTTTGCGATGATTCCTTCCATGCCGAGGGAGCACGCGCTCGCCAATAATTCAGCGCCGTCCGCGTCTATTTCTTCGGACAGCTGGATTGCGCCGGTCGCGTCTTCCAGCAGGTCCCCAAGCAAGTGCCGGCGGACCGACAGCTCGGTACGAGTGAGATCGTGACCATCGAAATACATAAGGTCGAAGGCGAAGAGTACGGCTTCTGTCGACGCCCGTTTGCCGCCACGCCCGCCGAGCGAGCGTTGCAGAGCGCCGAAATCGGAGCGACCCTCGCCGTTCATCACCACCGCTTCGCCGTCAAGGATGGCTGTTGCAACTCCAAGGTCCCTGGCCGCTGCAGCGATAGCGGGAAACCGGTGCGTCCAGTCGTGGCCGCCCCGGGTTATGATCCGCACACCTTTCGGCTCGATATGGACCGCGAGCCGATAGCCGTCCCACTTCATTTCATAGACCCACTCGGGGCCGGACGGTGGGGCTGCCTTCAGGAGCGCCAGACATGGCTCGACGCGATCTGGCATCGGGTCGAACGGCAGATTGGGCTGAGCCGGATCGCGCCTGCGGCGCGGCTGCGATTTTGCCGTCAGGCTGTCATTCTGCAGGAGCGGCTTGGCGGGGCGTTTCATTTGCCCGCCCGGTTCTCGGCCGCAACCGACTTCTTCAGGGCGTCCATGATATTGATGACATTGCTGGGTGCCGACTTCGTCGGTGTTGATGTCCTTGGTTTTGAAGACTTCTTCAGCGCTTTCTTCTTGGCGGCAATGATGTCAAGCAACCGGTCCTGAACCGGATCGATGACCATCTTGGGATCCCAGTGCTGCGTTTGCTTTTTGATCAGTTGCTGCACGAGACGCATCATCTCGCTATCGGCCGTTTCATCTTCTTCGATCCCGCCAAAATAAGTATCCTCGTCACGGACTTCATCCCCATAGCGCAGCGTCCACAGAACGATACCCTTGCCGCGTGGCTCAAGCATGACGGCGCGCTCGCGGCGGGTAATTACCAGACGTGAAATCCCCACCATGTTCTGCGCTTCCATCGCATCCCTGATGACCGAGAATGCTTCCTGGCCGACGGCATCGTTGGGTGAAAGATAATAGGGCGTGTCGAGCCATATCCACTCAATGCTGTCACGGGGCGTAAACGTCGAGATGTCGATGGTCTTCGTGCTGTCGAGCGCAACGTTTTCCAGTTCTTCGTCTTCCAGGATGATGTATTCGTTCTCGCCACGCTCATAGCCCTTGACCTCATCCTCCTCCCTCACCTCTTTTCCGGTAACACTATCGACGTAGTGGCTGACGACCCGGTTTTCGGTATCGCGGTTGAGGGTGTGGAAGCGGACCTTCTCACTTTCGGACGTTGCCGGCATCATCTGCACGGGACAGGTGACGAGCGAGAGTTTCAGATAACCTTTCCAATAGGGACGGACAGCCATGATTTCCTCCGTCAGCCAGCGCGGCGGGTCTGTGACGAGACCGCATTTGATTTGGCAGCAGCACCCGGTTTTGAAGCCTTGTGACGGCCAGCACTTTTGTTGGCGTTAGAAGCGGCGCGTTTCTGCCTGGATTTGGTGCCCATGCCAGCACTCTCACGCAGCGCCTGCAAAAGATCGTTTTGCCGGGGGACCGCTGCGGCCTTCTTCTTCGGCAGGGCCCTGCCCTCGATCTTGGCCTTCACCAGCTCGGCAACGGCGGCCTCATAACGGTCGTCGAACGTGCTGGCGTCGAAGGTCCCCTTCTTTGTGCCGATAATGTGCTCGGCAAGCTCCAGCATCTCGCCTTCGATCTTAAGGTCCGGCAACTCCTCGAAGGCTTCCCCCGACGAGCGGACTTCATAGTCAAAGTTGAGCGTCGTGGCGATCAGGCCTTTCCCGTGTGGCCTGATCAGCACCGTACGCAGGCGTCGGAAGAGCACGGTGCGGGCGATCGCAGCAACTTTGGCTCTTTTCATACCATCGCGCAACAGAACGAAAGCTTCCGTCCCCATCCTGTCGGGCGCCAGATAATACGGCTTGTCGAAATAGACGCTGTCGATCTCGCTGCAGGGGATGAAGGCGTCGATCTTCAGCGTCTTGTCGCTGTGAGGCACGGCGGCAGCCACCTCATCCGGCTCGAGAACGATATACTGGCCGTTCTCGATCTCATAACCCTTGACCTGGGCGTCCCGTTCCACAGGATCGCCGGTCTCGCTGTCGATGAATTCGCGTTTCACCCGGTTGCCGGTTCGGCGATTGAGGGTGTTGAAAGCAATCCGTTCAGATGATGATGCCGCAGTATAGAGAGCCACAGGACACGCGACCTCTCCGAATTTGATAAAGCCTTTCCAGTTCGCTCGCGGGGCAACCATGACGCAAAACTCCTGCCACAACCAATGCGATTCAAGCGAATCAGCATGCATTTGTTCCGCGTCAAAACGAATCATTTTTCAAGGACTTAAGGCCACGATCACCACTCGTTATGCGAGTCTGCGCTAGACGCTTGATTCGGATGCATCTTTTTGCGGCGACGAACGTTTCCCGTCACGAAACCTAAAAGAGGAGATCTGTCATGAGCAAGCGCGAACTTATTGATACCGGGACCGACAAGCGTTATGTGCGCCGCGATAAGGACGGCAAGTTCAAGGAAAGCGTCGACGTCTCGCGATCGCTCTCCGCCGACGCGCGCCACGATGCGAAGCATGATGCGAAACCGGGCCAGGGCGACCGGGGTGATCGCAAGCACTGACGAACCCGGTGAAGCACGCCACGTACAACGTCAACGGCATCAACGGCCGGCTCGAAGTCCTGCTCCGCTGGCTCGATCAGGCAAAACCCGATGTCGTCTGCCTGCAGGAGTTGAAGGCGCCGGACGAGAAGTTTCCGCGCCGCCAAATTGAGCGCGCAGGCTACGGCGCCATCTGCCACGGTCAGAAATCATGGAATGGCGTCGCAATCCTTGTCCGGGGTCAGGAACCTCTCGAGACGCGCCGGGGACTTCCCGGAGACCCTGACGACACCCACAGCCGGTATATCGAGGCAGCCATTGACGGCATGATCATCGGCTGCCTTTACCTGCCGAACGGTAACCCGGCACCCGGCCCGAAATTTGACTACAAGCTGCGCTGGTTTGAGCGGCTGCATTCCTACGCGGCTCAACTGCTCGAGCTGGACGTGCCATGCGCCCTTGTCGGAGACTTCAACGTCATGCCGACCGATCTCGATGTCTATAAGCCTGAGCGCTGGCGAGACGACGCCCTGTTTCGCCCCGAGGTTCGCGCAGCCTATGCCGACCTTATTGCCATGGGCTGGACGGACGCCATCAGACGGCTGCATCCGAATGAGAGAATCTATACCTTCTGGAAGTACTTCCGGAACGCGTTCGCTCGTGACGCGGGTCTGCGCATCGATCATTTTTTGCTGAGCTCGTCACTGATCGAACGACTGCAGGCGTGTGGCGTCGACAAGTTTGCGCGTGGGTGGGAGCACACCAGTGATCACGCCCCCGCCTGGATAAAGCTGGACGACCGATAGAGCCTCATAGAGAGGATAAGGATGCTTCGCACGCCTCGCCGCTGGCGGCGATTGGCGGACCAACCTTTCGCATGAGCACTGTCATCGCGGCCGGGCGGGAAAGATCTTGTCCATAATCGAGCGAATGTCGACGTCTTTGGAATATCGTGACGCGCCCGAAAATCCGGCGTCCATCTTGCTTACAGACAGTCAATCAAGTCGCCGATTCAGCGGTCGCAACCGCTCTCAGATCTTAGCGGCGATCAAGGTTGCAAAACGACATGCGACTGTCTCCCTGAGGAGATCGCCCGATGACGGCGGCAGAACATTGGGCAGCCGCCTAACCTTCATCTTCGCCGCGCGAGAAGTTGATTCGACGCGACCAGCATCAACGCGCTTTTGTCTCAACATACGGCACGTTCTTGCTTTGGTACGCTCTTATACCCAGTTCTCGGTATGCCTGAACAAGTTCGACCGTGGCAGCTCTTGAGCGAGAACCCGCCATTGATATCTTGCCCGCATTAGAGCGGCAGCACGTGTATTGAGGAGTACGCGGCCGCTATCTGGGGAGGATCTCATGAGATTTCTGTTGGCCGTTTCGCGCGCCATTGATGCAGCCAATTCCGCGATCGGCAAAGGTATTTCGTGGCTGCTTCTGGTGGCTATTTTCATCAGCGCCATCAATGCGGTCATGCGCAAGGCGTTCTCCATGAGCTCAAATGCATGGCTTGAATCGCAGTGGTACCTGTTTTCTGCCGTATTCCTGATCGCCGCCGCCTACACGCTCCTCAACAATGAGCATGTGAAGGTCGACCTCGTTTACGGGAATCTTCCGCGCAAAGGGCAGTTATGGGTCGATATTCTCGGCACCATCTTCTTTCTCATGCCCTTCTGCATCATCACGGTCTATCTTTCCTGGCCAGTGTTCCTGCAGAAATTCGCTTCGGGTGAAGTTTCGAACAACACGGGCGGCCTCATCCAGTGGCCGGTCTGGGCGCTGATCCCGATCGGTTTCAGCCTCCTTGCCATGCAGGGTGTTTCGGAGCTCATCAAGCGCGTCGCCATCCTGCGCGGCGTTATTCCTGATCCGGTTGCAGAGGCAGACGCCGAAGCGGCGATGCTCTGATCGAAGGAAAAACAATAATGGCATTCATTGCGGAAAATCTCGCGCCGATCATGTTCGCCGCGCTCATCATCGTGCTGCTGCTCGGCTACCCGGTAGCCTTCGCTCTGGCCTTCGTCGGCTTCTTTTTTGGTTTCATCGGGATCGAACTCGGGCTGCTCCCGGCAACCCTGTTCCAGGCCATTCCCGATCGCATATTCGGCCAGATGTCAAACGAAACATTGCTGGCCATACCTTTCTTCACCTTCATGGGGCTGATCCTCGAAAAGAGCGGTATGGCGGAAGATCTGCTGGACACAATCGGCCAGCTGTTCGGACCCGTCCGCGGTGGCATTGCCTTCGCGGTGATTTTCGTAGGAGCGATTTTGGCGGCCACCACAGGCGTTGTTGCAGCCTCCGTCATCTCGATGGGCCTTATCTCGCTGCCGATCATGCTGCGTTATGGTTATGACCGCAAAATCGCCGCCGGCACGATCGCAGCGTCTGGCACGCTGGCGCAGATCATACCGCCAAGCCTCGTCCTGATCGTACTCGCCGACCAGCTCGGTCGCTCGGTTGGTGACATGTACAAGGGCGCACTTATTCCGGGCCTGATGCTCGTAGGGGCTTATACGCTCTACATCATCATCACCTCGATCATCAGTCCGGCAAAGGTCCCGGCCTTGCCATTGGAAGCACGGACCCTGCGTGGCGGCAAGCTGCTGCTGAAGGTCATCACCTCCCTGGTGCCGCCTCTCGTGCTGATATTCCTTGTGCTGGGCACAATCTTCCTCGGCATCGCAACGCCTACGGAAGGCGGCGCGATGGGAGCGGTGGGCGCGCTTGCACTTGCGCTCGCCAACCGCAAACTCAATTTCGGTCTCATACAGCAGTCGCTTTACGCCACCGCGAAGCTGTCGTCCTTCGTGCTGCTTATCCTGCTCGGCGCGCGCGTCTTTTCGCTGACCTTTTACGGCGTGAACGGGCATGTCTGGGTCGAGCATCTTATGACGTCGGTCCCGGGCGGAGAAATCGGCTTCCTGATTGTCGCGAACCTGCTGGTCTTTTTCCTCGCCTTCTTCCTCGACTATTTCGAGTTGGCCTTCATTATCATCCCGCTCCTGGCACCTGTCGCAGATGCTCTCGGCATCGACCTGATCTGGTTCGGAGTCATGCTGGCGGTCAATATGCAGACATCGTTCATGCATCCGCCCTTCGGTTTCTCGCTGTTCTTCCTGCGGTCCGTGGCGCCGACACGTGCTTACAGAGATCGCATTACCGGGCAGACGATCCAGCCGGTCACGTCAACCCAGATTTACCTGGGAGCAATCCCCTATCTATTCATTCAGCTTGCCATGGTCGTCATCATCATCGCCTTCCCTGGCATCGTGATGCATTACAAATCGGGCGCCAAGCAGGTCGATCCGTCTGCCGTCCATATCAACGTTCCCATGCCGAGCGCTGGCACGGACGCCGATCCTTTCGCGAATCCTTTCCTGGCGCCCGGCAACAGCGCGCCGAGCTTTGGAAAGCCCTCGACACCCTGAAATAGGTCGGGCACCGAGGCGCCCGTCACAGCCTGCCGGCGCGCCAAACGCCGGAAACATCCAAAGAAGGAGGAGGTAATTCATGAAGGTCAACCCAGGTCGCCGGCAACTATTGTCGGGCGGCGTGCTGGCAGGGGCGGCTGCGGCCGTTTCCACACTGGCAACGCCGGCCATAGCCCAATCTGTGCCCAACATTCGTTGGCGTCTCACGTCAGGCTTCCCGAATAATCTGGATACGATCTACGGCGGTGCCGTAGTCATGTCCAACGCCCTGAAGGCGATAACGGGAGGCAAGTTCGAAATCCAGGTTTTCCAGGCAGGCGAGATCGTCCCCGGCGCTCAGGCGATCGACGCCGTAAAAGCCAATACCGTCGAAATCTCCCATACCTGCGGATACTATTTCACCGGCAAGGATCCGACGTTCGCCATTGGCTCGACCATTCCGTTCGGCCTGAACGCCCGCCAGCAAAATGCCTGGCTTTATCACGGCGGCGGAAACGAAGCTTACAACGAGTTCCTGTCCGACTATGGCGTCATCGGCATTCCCGGTGGTGCGACGGGTGCCCAGATGGGCGGCTGGTATCGCAAGGAAATCAAGGGTCTCGAGGATATCAAGGGCCTCAAGATGCGCATTGCCGGCGTTGCTGGACAGGTGCTGGCCAAGCTCGGTGCCGTGCCCCAGCAGCTTCCGGGCGGCGACATTTATCCCGCGCTGGAGCGTGGAACCATTGACGCTGCTGAGTGGGTTGGCCCCTACGACGACGAAAAGCTCGGCTTCTACCAGATCGCGCCCTATTATTATTACCCCGCGTTCTGGGAGGGTGGACTGACGATCCACTTCTTCGTCAACAAGGATCAATATGCGGCCCTGCCCGATGAATACAAGGCAGCGCTGGACACCGCTTGCAAGGCCGCCAATATCAACATGCAGGCGCTCTACGACGTCAAGAACAAGGACGCGATCCGCTCGCTGGTGTCCAAGGGCACGCAGCTTCGACCGCTGCCCCGGGATGTACTCGACGCCGCCTACAAGGCGACCTTCGAACTCTACGACGAATACACCCAGAAGCACCCGGCATGGGCCAAGATCTATCCTGGCTGGAAGAAGTTTCGAGATGAGAGCTTTGAGTGGTTCCGCGTTGCCGAATATACCTATGATAGCTACGGCTATGCGATGCAGACGGCAGGCAAATAAGCCCGCATAAACGCGTATCGGGCCCCGGGATGGCGACATTTTCGGGACCCGATTTTCAGCCTCGTCTTACTCTTTGATAAGTCCGTTATCTACCGCATAGCGAATGAGGCCGGCGGTCGTCGCGATATCAAGTTTCCGCTTGATGTTCTTGCGATGGGTTTCCATCGTGCGCTCGGAGATATCGAGCGTAAGAGCAGCATCGCGATTACTTTTCCCGCGTGCGATCAGAAGGAGAACTTCCTGCTCACGTGTTGTCAGCTCCTTCAGCCTTCCGGATGATCCCTCCATGAGGACATCTCGAACACCCGAGGAAAAATAGGTTCCGCCGGCGGCCACGGTTTCGATTGCAGCCACAATTTCTTCGGTCGCCACGTCTTTGAGGATGTAACCAGCAGCACCATACATGACCGACGTCGATATATATTCCCGGCTGTCATGCATGGATAACATCAGCACCCGAAAGGAAAGCTGCTTCTCCCTGAATAGCTCAAGAGCATCGATGCCATTAATCTGCGGCATGTTTATATCCATCAGCACGACATGGGGTTGCGTGGCGACAGCCGCATCAATACCCGCCGTGGCAGAGGCCGCAGTCCCAACGACCTCAATGTGCTCATAGGTCTCAAGCACAGCCTTCAACCCGTCCAGAACCAGAGGGTGATTATCGACAAGAAGGACACGGATAGGATGAAGGTTCACTCTGCAGCCTCCTGCAGGCGTTGGCCGCGATCCTTCATGGCGGTTATGGGCAGGACTGCGCGCAGAACAGTGCCTTTTGCGGAGCTTTCGACTTCAAGCCTGCCACCGAAATGGGTCATGCGTTCCTGCATGTTTCGCAACCCAAGGCCTTTGCTGACCGGCATCTCCTTCTCTGCCCGGGCGCCCGGAAATCCGCGGCCATTGTCGCTGACGACCATCTGCACCCTTTCATCCCGACTGGAGAACCTGATGGTCACCTGCGTTGCATCGGAATGGCGCTCGATATTGGTGAGCGCTTCCTGGGCGACACGATAAAGGGCGACGCGTGCTTCCGGAAGCAGCATGTGCTTGAAAGCCACGGACTCAAGCGTGGCCGCGATGCCGGTTCGTTCTGAAAAGCTTGAAATCAATGCTTCCAGCGCCGCAGACAACCCCAGATCGTCGAGAACGCGGGGTCGCAAATCATGAGAGATACGACGGACCTCCTTGATTGCCTCGGTCAATGCCGACGCACCCTTGCTAATCGCTTCGACAGCGCCCGTGTTTTCCGGCGTCACCTTGCGGCGCGCAAGATCGATTGCAAACCGGACGCCGACTAGGTTTTGGGAAATGCCGTCGTGCAACTCGCGAGCGATGCGCAGGCGTTCCTCTTCCTGAGTATCGATCACCCTCTGCATCAACGCCTTGAGACGCCCGTCTGCCAGTCGTTGCTGGCGCAGATTGAGCACCATACATGTGGCAAACACCAGCAGCACCGCAGGGACCGAAAACAATGCAACAATCAGGAAATTCCATGTGATGGAGTGACGTAGTTCTTCCTTGGCCGCCCCGGTAGCCGCGAAAACATCATCAAGATAGACTCCTGTGCCGATCATCCAGCGCCATTTGTCGAGTCCGGCGGCGAATGAAAGCTTGTCCGCCATCTTGCGTGTGGAAGGCTTCTCCCATTTGTACTGGACGAGCCCGCCCCCCTCCTTCGCTTTCTGTATCAGGTCGTAGATGACGCGGTTGCCGTCAGGATCATAGAGATCAAGCCAGTTATTGCCGGGGCGGAAATTCTGCCGGGGATGAACGACGTTTAGCCCGTCATAATCATAGACGAAGAAATAACCGTCCCTTCCATAATCGAGGTCCGTCAGAATACGCTTGACCTCTTCCTTGGCGGCTTCGTCATCCGGTCCGGCCCTATCGTAAACCGAGCGGATCGCGGAAAGGGCGAGATTGGTGAGGTTGAGAAGTTCAGCCTCTTTTGCCGCGAGCATGTTTCGCTCGAAGGCATCGATACTGGTGCGTGCGAGCGTCATGGACTGCCAGGTGATGAGCGCCGTGATAACGATAATGGCAAGAACAAGGGGCCCTATTGCCAGTGCAAGGATCTGGTTCCTGAGTCTCATGCGGCCCCTCCGACACATCGCTCCGACGCATCATCACCTAACAACAGTTCGCGCTGCAAGTCGAGCATCCCCGGGCCCGTGACCAGGATGGCGTAACAACCCTCTTTGACCGAAGCTTAGTCTTTCGCTCGACCCGGAAGATCGGTCAGGCTCTGCGCCCATGGCAAAGCCGAAGAGCACCAGATCTGCGAACGGGGCCTCAGTTCCTGACGCTGGTTCACCGTTCCCAGTCTGATCCCAATCTGCTCTGCATCCTCATGCTCTCCGGTCGTGTAGACGGGCGATCCGCAGTCGGCACAGAAGAACTGGAGCCGCCGGCGGCCGTTGTCGGCGCTCTTTACGTAAAGCCTGGGCGTACCGGACGTGACCTGGAACCGGTTGCGGTGTGTGCTGACGGTCACTCTATACGCGGAGCCGGTCAACCTCTGGCAGTCGGTACAGTGGCAGATTGCGACGTCCTGCGGGTCGATCTCGGCTTCATACGTGATCTTTCGGCATTGGCATGCGCCATCGATGTGCATGTGAGGCTCCATTCATTGTTGCTATTGAAATGTCGAGGATGCCCTCCCAGTTCGACATTAAATCTGCCCCGCCCGCGCCCCGTCGTGGGCGTGGCCGTCCTTGCGCTTGCGTCGTTCACGCATCTTCGCCTGCCGTCTCGCATCCCGCAATTCATCCAATGTCGGCTGCCACCAACCGCGGTTCCTATCAAACTGGATCGGTTCGTGTTGTGCCGGCCAGGTGTGAATCAGCTCTTCCAGTGTGGGCAATCGCCACAGTACCCAAACATGTTCATCGCTGACGGCAGGATGGTGCTCTGTGACCTCTGCCGGATCGACAAGTTCTCCGGTCACTTCGGTGACGACAACTACTCCATAGGCAGCCGTAGCCACCGGTCGCCCTAGTGGCGGCATTTCGTCACTTGCAACGGGAAGCCTTTTCTTCCTGCGTTCCGCCGCGCGCCGCTTTGTCCTGGCTTCTTCCTCCATGCCTCTTCTGGCTTGGGCTCTCTTGCGTCTTTCCTCTGGTTCAGCCCGTTCTGCAGCATCTTCAATAGCATCCCATCGCTGCTGTAGTTCCTCATAGAATGCAAAGGGCACTTCCCAAGCTTTGGCTTCACCGTTCAAGCGGGCGAAGGGAATCTGTCGTAGTTCGTCAACGACCTCACGGGAATAGGGCGTTCGGACGCGCAAACCGCCGTTGTGGACCTCCAGGTATGGGCTCAGTATAGGCTCAAACTCGAAGAGGTCGCGTCCCCTCTCCTCTTCGAAGGGAGCCTTGCGGTCGGCTTCCGACGCCAGCCACCGGTCAATTCGGCGCCGCGCGGTGCTGCCGGGAACCGTCCACGCCTGTAGGCGGTCACTCCATCGCGCCTTGGGAAAAGTCTCTCGGAACCGTGCGACGGTCATGCGGTGGAACGGAAACGACACCGTTTCCAAAACCGGGTTGTTGGGCTGATGCTCTTGTTCGTCGTCCATTTCAGAAAACGATCCGCCTCGGGCCCGGTTGCGTCCAGTGTGCGAATTTTAAAAAACTAAACGCGCCGCGAACCCCGTCCGCGAGACAATCCCCGACAGAAGCTGACCGACGAGTGCCAGGGAGCTCATGATGATGGTGATCGGTCTTGCGACGGCGGATTTCGAGAGCCGACATGCCGTCAACAACACAGACGGTGGCGGCACGAAGAAATCGGAGAGCATTCGTCTCTGGCATCCCGGCATCAGGGGCCGAGACCCGTGCGAGAGCTGCCGTTTTTGATAAAGTGCTAGCGTCGCCAACGGCGTTCGCGGACCGGACTTATCTTCGGCGGTCGCTCCGCCGGTTTCGCGGGCTCTCGTCAGGAAGCGCCATCGCGGCCAGATTGTGCATGAGCCGGCCACGCCCTGGAATATTGATCTCATGTATTGGGCGGCCGAGGCGATGCACGCAATAGTGAAAACATAAGTTTGGATAGATGACCGCAACGCGTTTTTAGACAGGCCGCGGCGACCAGCAATTTACGCGACAGGTTGTAGCCGTTTCAGCGTCACGGCCTCAACGGCAGATGATCCCCTTGAGGGTCGGTCAACCCTTATCTCTGGACGTAGCGCGAGAATCATGTTGTATCTTTGGCGGGATTTAGTCGGCAAACCGAACTTTGCCCGCCAAGGGGACGATATGGCGATAGCGAATAAGATCGAAGCGGCGATTGTGCAGAAGGAAGATGCGGGCGGCAAGATAGCACGTCACGCAAGCCTTTTGTCGCAGCAATTGCAGGAACTGCGAACACGCATGTATCCGCCTAAGTCAGAAAAAAGCCTGCGCCCCTTCCTGACCAACGAAGTATCCAAACTGACGTCCATTCCTGATTCCACCCTGAAACTTCTCTCGAGTGAGGGGCGTGGTCCGATTCCCGGGCGGCTGGAAAACAATCATCGCGTCTACACCCTGGCCCAGATCAACGAATTGCGGGAGCTTTTCGCAAGCCAGAAGCCTGCAGATGCATTGAGATTCTTGCCCCGGCGCCGCGAGGGTGAACACCTTCAGGTGGTGGCAATCGCCAACTTCAAGGGCGGCAGTGCCAAGACCACGACCTGCGTCCACCTTGCGCACTATCTCGCCTTGCAGGGCTATCGTGTCCTTGCACTGGACCTCGATCCGCAGGCGTCACTCTCCGCTCTCTTCGGCGCCCAGCCTGAATTTGACGTAGGCGCCAATGAGACGATCTATGCGGCGTTGCGCTATGACGATGCAGAGCGTCGGCCGATCCGCGACATCATTCGCAAAACATATTTCGACGGCATCGACCTGATACCGGGCAACCTCGAGGTCATGGAATATGAGCACGAGACGCCCAGGGTTCTGGCGCAGAAATCCGGCTCAGGGGCAATTTTCTTCGAGCGCTTGAAACTGGCATTGGCCGACGTTGATCAGGACTACGACGTCGTGATTCTCGATACCCCTCCTTCCCTTGGGTTCCTCACCCTCAGCGCGATCTACGCCGCCACCAGCATGATCATCACCGTCCATCCGGCAATGCTTGACGTGGCTTCGATGAGCCAGTTCCTGTTGATGATGGGAGACCTGATCAGCGTGCTGAACGAAAGCGGCGCACAACTCGATCAGGATTTCATTCGCTATCTGGTTACCCGCCACGATCCGAACGACGCGCCGCAGTCGCAGGTAGTCGCGATGATGCGTCATCTGTTTGGCACGGATGTCCTCCTGCCGACCTTGATCGAGAGCACGGCTGTGGAAGCAGCGGGGCTTGCGAAGCGCTCCATCTATGAACTCGAAATGGGCCAAATCGGTCGTGACACGCATAAACGTGCTCGCGAGGCGGTTGACGCCGTGAACGAAGCGATCGTGAAACTCATCAACACAAGTTGGGGGCGTACATGACGAGCAAGTCGCGCAAATCGATTGTGGCAAACTTCGGTTTGCTTTCTGCCGAGTTGGAAAACCGGCTCTCGACCGAGAACCCGACCCCCGCTCCCCAGCCCGTGCCAACTGCGCGAGTGGGCGCAGGCGTGATCGGTGCGGCGCATCGGGCGATCGACGACATCAAATCTGAACGCGACCGCCTGAAGGCTCTGGTCGAAGCCGGCGGAGGCACGATCCGCGAACTCGATCCCTTAAGTATCGACCCCTCGCCCTTTCCTGATCGTCTTCCTGACGATGATGCAGCCGATTTCGAGGCGTTCCGGAACTCGATACGGTCCGAAGGCCAGAAGGTTCCCATACAGGTCCGCAAATCACCTTCGTCTCCTGACCGCTATCAGGTGATCTACGGCCACCGCCGGCTCCAGGCAGCCAGAGACCTTGGAATTCCGGTCAAGGCGATCGAGGTCGAGATTTCCGACATCGAACTTGCTATCGCACAGGGTATTGAAAATGCTGATCGCCAGGATCTGACCTGGATCGAGCGCGCCCTCTTCGCCCGCCGCATGGATGATGCTGGTGTAAAGCCTCGGGATATCAAGGCTGCGCTGTCTATCGATGACCCCGAACTCGCTCGCATGCGGTCCGTCTACCGTGTCGTCCCGACCGAAATCATCGAAGCAATCGGGCGGGCGGGCAAGGTCGGTCGCCCGAGGTGGGCCGACTTTGCAAAGAACTATTCCGAAAGGCCGGATCTCCACGATGCATTGAGGAATGTTTTATCCGGCAGCGCCGAAAAGCGCCTGGGATCGGACCAGAAGTTTCTTGCAGCATTCAATGCTCTCAAACCTGAGGCCCCCCAGAAGGACACTGGAAAGTCCATTGCTGGACCCGCAGGCGAGCAACTGGGCAGGCTTGTTCGTACCGCGAACGAGGTTCGTATTTCAGCGCACACAGCGTCAGCGAAGGAATTCCTGAGCTTTATCGAATCGGAGTTGCCGACGCTGGCTGAGCGCTTCAGTCGTGAGAAGTCTAAGAACTGATCGAAGCCGCAAGCGGATTTCGACACGAATTCAGGAAGGAAAGCGCGCAAAAGAAAAAGGCCCCCGAAACGTTGCCGTCATGGAAGCCCTTCTCGTTGTGTGAGAGCTTGAGAATCGCATTTCCATGAATCCTAGTCAAGAGTCTTTGGCACCGTTTTGGTGAGCGTTTTTCTTTTGCCTTTTGAGAGGCGAGGACATGGAAGGTGGACAAGTAACGACGCCCTTTGGGCGGCGACAGGTTACCCTTGCGCTTGTGAGGCGGCAAATTGCCACGAGCAGGATCGAGGAAGGTAAATCGGCAAACAAGTGGAAGGTTTTTCGCGACGCATCTGAAGCTCGAGAGGTGCTTGGTCTGCAGGATCGCAGCCTCGCGGTTCTCGATGCGCTTTTGAGCTTCTATCCGGAGAACGAACTGCGCCAAGACGCGCAGCTCGTCGTCTTTCCCTCGAACATTCAGCTGTCAATTCGTGCCCATGGCATTGCAGGCGCGACCTTGCGCCGGCATCTTGCGGCCCTCGTTGATGCCGGCTTGATTATCCGCAAGGATAGCGCCAACGGGAAACGCTACGCGAGAAAAGGCGACGATGGCTCGATCGAGCATGCGTACGGATTCGACATATCACCTCTTCTTATGCGAGCTGAGGAGCTTGCGTGCCTCGCACAGCAGGTTGCTGCCGATCGGATCGCCTTTAGACAGGCAAAGGAAAATCTGACGATCTGCCGGCGGGATATCCGCAAGCTGATCACTGCAGCTGTTGAAGAAGGGGCAGCAGGCGATTGGGACGGAATAGAGGAGCGCTATATCGCGATCGTGGGAGAAATTCCGCGCAATCCCACCCTGGCTGAACTCGGCGATCTTGGTCTCAGGATGAGTAGTCTACGCGAGGATATCGTCAAGCTCCTGAATTTCGAAGACTTTTCATCAAAAATGAACGCCAATGATGCTCATATTGAGCGGCACATACAGAATTCAAATACCAACCCTCCTAATGAACTTGAACCTAGCTCTGGAAAAGAGCAGGGAGCAAAGCCGAGTGAGGACAGGCAGCCGCAGCATGTGCCGATCAAGGCTTTCCCAATCGGACTTGTGCTGCGGGCCTGCCCCGAAATTTCAAACTATGGGCCCGATGGTCAAATTCGGAACTGGCGTGAACTCATGACAGCCGCAGTGGTCGTCAGGTCCATGCTTGGGGTCAGCCCGTCTGCATATCAGGAAGCCTGCGAGGCAATGGGCCCGGAGAACGCGGCGGTGACGATTGCCTGCATTTTGGAGCGCGGTGGTCACATTAATTCACCGGGCGGATATCTCAGAGATTTGACAAGCAAGGCGAAGCGAGGCGAATTTTCACTTGGTCCGGTCCTAATGGCTCTACTACGTGCCGGGGGCCACAACGTCAAAGCCACTGGGTAATGTTGAGGCCGCATAATTGCGGGTGGGAACAAAAATTGTTCCTCCCGGCAAGCTGAAGCCAAACGGACCATGAATTCTAGGCGGAGCGCAGGTTACCGTGCGAGTACCCTCCGTCGAGGAGACACTGGTGGCGGTACCGAGCCAGAATCGCAGGTGAGAATTGACGCGCAGGATCGTCGTTGAGGGACCAGCACATGGTGCCAAGCTCTGTCGCGGACTAGAATGCATCGATCCTAACCACGGTGGGCCGATCGCGGACACCCATGAATGTCACTTCGTCGATACAAGGCGTGCTCGGATGTCGTGCCGTCATTGGTTTCAACATTAGCGAAATCTGCTCCCAGCCGCGACCCCCACGCCGATCGCTGCGGCGACTCAGCTTGGCAATGTCACGTCGGCAAACGGTCGGGCGCTGCTTGGTGACCCGTAGCTGTTCTCGTTTCTAGGCGCTGGGCGGCAAGAGCCTCGAGCTCGGCCGACCGTGCCAGCAGTAAGGCGAGCGAAAAGTCGAAGGCTTCCTCCACCTCCCCTGCCCTGCCCTTCCACGGCGCGCGTAGCGTTTCTCGTTGGCGCTGTTCTTCCCCGCCATCAATCCCGGCGTCACGAGGACTGACAAGTGCCGTCGTACCATCGCGGCGGCCCATGCCGCAGGCGCGGGCCGACAGCCGGGTATTAGACGGGAATGCGATCAAGCCGCGCTCTCCGGATAGCTCGTCGGCTGGATAGACAGTTACCAGGACGTCAAGGACAGCCGGAACGCGATCTGTCACCCCCAGCGATGGTTGGGCTTCGCACATCGCCTGAATAGCTTGCACTTGTTTTGAAATTCTGGCCCGGAGGTTGCCATTGGGATAGCGCCTTACAGGCGGCGTCAAAGGTTATGTCTCGTAGCCGTCCTCGTGATGTCGGTGGTGAGATAATCCAGCTCCCATTCCTGCTTGATGTCCTCGTCAGTCATGCTCGGACCGACCCGTGGGACGATAATTGCTGTTTCGCAGGGAGGCCGTCCTTGAAAGCGAGGGCATCGAGCGCCTGCATGATCTTGTTCTGCTCGCTGTCCTCCACTGGAAAGGCGCGGTAGCCATCCGACCTAGGCACAATTTGCACCGAGATTACCGCAGATCGAGTTTCGCAAACGCATTTCGATGATTGCTATGATAGCCATCAGGTTAGCGTCGAGGTGCAGCGTCTTTTGGTGGAATTCTAATGCGGCCCGCGGCTGCGGTGTGCTCGTTCAGTTCGCTCAGAATTTCGGGGAGACAGCGGTTTGGTGATCTCCGCGAGATCGGCATCCTCAATGGGAATTACAGCCTTCGTAAACACCGCCTATATTCATTTTCAAAAAGCGGAGATCACATTGGCAGCATTACCAGTCTTTACTCCTCAGAATGATCAAAGTCGCTCTGCGGGCGTTTTTTTCGCTTCAATCTTAGGGTTATACGTTTCGAGCGAAACAAGTCTAGGTGGTGACAGTTCGAAAGGGCTCTGTTCAGTAACCGAGAGCCTCTACTCGTTTTCCTGTTCCGTTATTAAGTCGTCTGGTTGCTCCTTGGCGGCGGCAGGTCCAGTGAGGGGGCTAAAGCTGTTCTCATAGAGCTGTTATATCTGTGGTAATGCGCGGCGACGATGGCGCGCCAATTGCTGGTCTCGGCGTCAGGGGGTACGTCGACGATCTTATGGGGGAAGAAGATCGGGTTCTCTCGGACGTTGCTGACTCTGGTAGCCTCTTTCCGATAACCGAGAGGATTACATACGATAGGGGCGCAGGGAACGGTATAGTCGAAGCCCGTACGCCTGTGGCCGGCGCAGGTTTCTCGATCTCCGGGCCGAAGTCCAAAGCGAATGCACGCGTCAGCGGTGTGGTCGCTTATCCCTCTGCAACCGACATGATTTGGATACGTAGGCACGGCAGGAGGCCGTCAAAGCCGTCGGAAGGATCCCGAAACCATGCTCGGCTCTCGGCATTGATAGACCTGCTATGCTTGGGCGTAAAACGGCGAAACCGCCTGCAGCGTGCAAGCGATCAGAGACGTCACCCGCGACGAGGGCGTGTTCAATGTCATCCGGGAGGTCGAACTGGTAGGCAAGGATGCCGTTATATGGCAGATACAACTCCGCGGAGACTGCGACTTTCAAGGTCTCCATGTCCAATATTTCAGAAGCCGGTGACATCGCCGCCGCAATACTCGCTAGCGGCCTCGGCTATGACGATCAGGCCGCCTGTTCCGCGCCATCCGAGTCGTGAATGGATCCGCCAAAAGCGGCGTCGTCAAATCATTCTGGACCGCTTCAAGATCGAATTTCTTAGGAAGCTCTGTGGGGAAGTTACGGTCGACAATACCGTGGCCACCGTCTCGTTTCCCGTATCCTTGGCATCGGCACCGATCAAATACGGTGAGCGCCTTCTTGCCGAGGATCAGGACCCACTTGCGGGCGTGATCCCTCAACATCCAACTCGCAAGCAATGGAAAACGGAAGAATTCAGCAACAATGCGGCCAAGTCCGCGGCCATCGCGCAGCTGATCTTCAGGGTGGTGGCTTTGACGCGCTTTACTAAATACGGTGACGCTTGTTCGCGATGCAACGAGACCCGCCCCCTCCCCTCCTCCGCGACAACGGCTTTGCAATATCGCGCAGTTCCTACGCTTTGTGCGTAGGATGGGTGTGAACATTATCTCGTTCGCAGTGCATTTCCGATCAGCCCCCCCAAGGCCCTGTTGTCGAAAGCAGTGCACTTGCTTGGTGCGCTGAATTGGCGCTGGTCTCGTAGGGGAATAGGACCGAGTAGCAACGTTGAAGGCAACAAACCCCCTTCCCTTGCGTTCCGTCCGCAATTTCCAGAGTTGGTACTCTAGCGTAACGCGCAGTGTCGAAGTCCGCCCGGTTAAGAACCGGCTCCTCCCAGATCGGGGAAAACCTTGTCAGCTGACAAGGTTTACCGTGGTAGTCTCGCCCGGGGTGCACCATCAGAGAACCGAGCAGATGCGAATTTTTTCACATTTCTTCAGTGAAGAATGCCCTGCCAGCCGACAACGTTTCGCAGTGCCGGTCTGCTCCAGGCTTGTCTTGGTATGACCGTTTCACGGAGCGGTGGATCTCGAGAATAGACGAAAGACCTTGTCAGCTGACAAGGTTTTGCGGCGGTAGTAAGGTCCCGGGTGCACCATCAGAGAACCGAGCGGCTGCGAATTATGCATTATTTAGGTGGGAAAACCTTGTCAGCTGACAAGGTTTTGGTGCCGGCCTTGCTCAACAGTCACGCCGTGGTTGGGCCGCTGGCGCGCCTTTAGACATCCTACAGGTGATGAGCAACCAATCTGAGCATTAGCGGCTCAGGCGCCGACAGGGAAGGGAATGCGACTGGAAGCAATATCCAAGATCGAGGTAGGCGAGATCAGAGGTCGGCACCCGCAGCCTGTTGTCGCCAATGCCCTCGCTGACGAAATGGCGTAGTGCCTCGACGAACTGGACGATCAGAAGTTCGGAGAGTTCGCCCCTGGGCTCACATGCCACACACATTGGGGCCGTCTATAGAGGAAGTTGGCCGAAGAATGGCGTTCAGAACGGATGTGTTAGTCTCCCCGCCGACCCTTGCCTGACAGCAAAACACAGGACGAAAAAATTCGAAACGCGAAGTACCCGCTAGTTTACTTTGGACCCTGACTGAAGCAGAACTCAGCGGTACCCTCGCAACTATTTGTCCGTAGTTCGAAATCTGCGGCCTTGCGGGCCAGAGAGTTGCGCGATTGACGACATCGAGTGTGCGCTCGAAACCTGTGAGGCTCGAAAGCCAGGACCGAACTTGCTGCGAATTGCTATTGTCGCCTTTCGTCTCCGTCGAGTGCGAATTCGATTTCGGGCTTTATCATCGATGAAAATTGACGTGCTCATAAATCCATTGAGCTTTGATTTTTCTCGACACGAACGTGACCTCTGAGGCTTCAAAGAATGCTTCCGGCTCTCCAGTAACAGCGTGGCCGGTTCGCTATGAAGCCGAGCTTGTTCTGCCAGCGGTTGCGGTTGCTGTGATCGCTTTGGTATTCCAAAAATCAGACCGGATCAGCGTGCCGATCGTCTGAAAGAGGGACTCGTGACGTGGCGTCGCTGGTTCTCCAACAAGTTGTTTTCCCTTCACGGAAGAAGCGGAATTGGCCCATGGGATATCATGTTGGAGAAGCTGCGTGGCAGGGCAGGGACCGGTTGGGCAAAACGGACTGAAGCGGTTGGAACGGCCGAACCGCGGGGGTCGATCCGATCACCCCAGAAAAAAATGAATAGACGCCCGAAAATCGGCGGCGTGTTGTCTTTAGAAAGGCTAGGAATTCCACATGCTATTTGATCTTCCAGACCCTGAGACACTCTACGCTGCTTTACTGGCCCGAAATGAACGTTTCGATGGTCAAGTCATCGTGTGTGTCGCTTCAACCGGCGTTTTTTGTCGTCTGACCTGCCCTGCGCGAGAACCTAAGCGCGAAAACTGCACGTTCTACCCCACGATCGGCGAATGCGTTGAGGCTGGATACCGCCCGTGCAAGCGTTGCCATCCTCTTCAGGCGGCTGCGCTAGCTGATCCGACCATTGCGGCCCTCCTGCATGCTCTCGACATGCGCCCCGGCCGTCGTTGGTCTGAAAACCATGTGATCAAACTCGGTTATGATCCCTCAACCGTGCGGCGGAGCTTCAGACGTCAATTCGGAATGACGTTCCTTGAAATGGCGCGTCAACGCCGGCTCCGCGAAGGATTCGAGACACTGGCCGTTGGCGGGAAAGTTGTTACGGCTCAACACGAGGCCAGCTTTGAATCTGCCAGCGCGTTTCGCGCCGCTTTTGCGCGTCTACTCGGCCATTCTCCATCTGAGTTGCAATCGGACAAGCTCCTACGGGCAACATGGATACCTACGCCGCTCGGCGACATGATCGCCGTGAGTAGTCGAAGCCATCTTCATCTTTTGGAATTCGTGGATCGAAAAGGTCTGCCTGCAGAGCTCAAAAAGCTACAGCAGGCATCCAAAGAGGGTATCGGTATCGGCAGCATGCCTCCCTCGGAGCAGGCTATGGCAGAACTCGCTGAGTACTTTGCGGCCCGTCGCGACAGGTTTTCAACACCACTTGCGATGTCCGCCAGCCCCTTCACTCAACGTGTGTGGGACGTATTGCGCGAAATTCCATCTGGTGAAACCCGAAGCTACTCCGAAATTGCCCGTGAGATCGGTCGTCCCACCGCAATTCGCGCGGTTGCACGTGCCAATGGTGCCAATCAAATAGCTCTCATGATTCCCTGTCACAGGGTCATCGGAGCATATGGATCTTTGATGGGATATGGCGGAGGCCTCTGGCGCAAGCAGCGGCTGATCGAAATCGAACGTCAACTTAAAACAGCAAATAAGGAATACTCTGCATGACAGCCCAAATCGAAAAAGCCAAGTGCTTTCGAAGCTTACACAAACCGTCGAACCCGCTGTTTCTCTACAATATCTGGGATGCCGGGAGCGCCCTTGCCGTGGAGCGCGCTGGTTCAAAAGCTGTCGCGACCAGCAGCTGGTCCGTTGCTGCTGCCCAAGGTTACGCAGATGGCCAAGAGCTTCCCTTCGAGGAGATGCTCGCAGTTGTCACAAGAATCGCAAAATCGGTGCAACTACCGGTCACCGTCGATTTTGAGGGTGGGTATGCTGTCGATCCTGAAACTGTCGGACAGAACGTCCGAAGGTTACTAGAACTAGGCATTGTCGGCTTCAATTTTGAGGACCAGATCGTGGATGGTCCCGGCCTCTATGGTGTTGAGGATCAGGCTGCTCGGATACGCGCGGCTCGCCATTCAGCCGATTCTACCGGTGTTCCAGCATTCATCAATGCCAGGACAGACGTCTTCCTAAAAGCCGATCAGGGAGCCGCACACGCTGATTTAGTCGAGGAGGCGCTTGTCCGCGAGAAAGCATATGCAGCGGCCGGCGCTGACGGCTTTTTCGTTCCTGGGTTGACAGATGATGCTTTGATCCGCCGAGTCTGTGACGCGGCAACGATGCCTGTTAATGTGATGACAACGAGCGGCCAGGACGTCCATAGGTTAACCGAGTTGGGCGTGGCCCGCATCAGTTTAGGACCGGCACCATATATCGCTTTCATCTCTGCCGTTGAAAAAGAAGCGAACGCTTTTCTGTAACTTCGAAGGATGCTCCGGAAATTAGCTTATCCCTTTAGTGCTCAGCAGCCAATTCGCCCATCTGCACCTCATGGACCTGATCGTCGGTCGACACGCGTGGCGTAGTCGCTAAAGCGTTTTGGGGAAAGCTGATTGGTAGATGCCGCATGCCATGATTTTCGTACGTGTTGTTCAGGTGTTTGCTGGTGGTCTACGCAGGACGGCCATGCATGATGGCCGAAAACACAGGCCGCCAAATCAGAATCACCTGATAGCCATCAAAATGGCAGATGCCATCTTGATGGCTATGTCGATTTATGTTACATTGGATCCAGAGGAAGGAGCACTTAATGGTAACCCCGCAACTATCTGTCCGTAGTTCCAAAGCGCGCGACCTTGCCCATAAGCTCGCCCGCCGAGAAAATCGCACGATTGCCGACATCGTCGAGCGCGCGCTCGAATCCTATGAGGCTCGAGAGGCGGGACGTGAGCCCGCTGCGAAATTTTATAGCCGTCTTTCATCGCAGTCGGGTACGGATATCGATTTCGACAGTATCATCAATGAAAACAGACGCGCTCACAAAGGCGTAGAGCTTTGATTTTTCTGGACACGAATGTGATATCTGAGACTTTTAAGAAAGCTCCCGATTCTGCGGTCATCGCATGGCTGGTTCGCCACGATGCCGAATTGGCATTGCCGACGGTTGCAGTTGCTGAGATCGCTTTTGGTATTCAAAAGATCAGACCGGATCAGCGGGCAGATCGCCTGGAAGAGGGGCTTGTGAGCTGGCGTCGCCGGTTCTCCGACAAGATGTTTGCCTTCACGGAAGAAGCAGCATTGGCCTATGGCCATATCATGGGAGACGCTGCGCGGCAGGGGAGAAGGATGTCGGCTCCAGACGGCATGATCGCGGCGATAGCGCGGATCAATGATGGCCGGTTGGCGACCAGAAACCTAAAAGATTTCGAAACTACAGGACTCGAATTGATCTCGCCCTGGCAATTCTAACAGTGATATCGGATCCTACAACAATCGGGCCGCTCGCCCGCTTCTCCGTGTAGCACTGTTATAATAGCTCGACGCCTGCTGCACTGACTTGTGGCGGGACTGTTCCATGGCCTCAGGCAGCGGAATGCCGCGATTGGCGGCCTCCGTCAAATATCCTGACCGCAAACCGTGCGCAGAAAACTCCCCCGAATCCAACCCCGCCATCTCCGCACGCTGTTTAAGGATCGCGTTGATCGACTGCGGATCGAGCGCCCGGCGCGAGACCGATCCCCACCTTCCGATCCCCCGAAACACGCTTCCCTTGTCGATCCTGGCAGCCGTCAGCCAGGCATTCAATGCCTCGACCGGTCGGCCTGTGAGATAGACGACGTCGTCGTCCTCTCCGGTCGTCGTTTTGGTCCGCCCAAGATGAATTGCCAAAGAGGGAAGGGGAGGGCTGTCTGGCAGCTCGATCGGTGTTTCCTCGGTCAGTTGCTCCAGGCGGAGGCCTGCGATCTCGCTGCGCCGGCGACCACCTGACGCAAAGGCGACCATCAAAATCGCCCGGTCCCTGATGTCACGCAAGCTGTCACTTGCGCACGTGGCGAGCAGCATTTGCAGGATGTCCCCCGTGACCGCTTTTGCGCTTTTTCGACGACGCTTTCGTGGAACGGCGCGGACTGCGAGCCGGATCGCCTGTTTGAGGGCAGGGGAGGAGAAGGCTCCGGATAAGCCGCGCCATTTGGTCACGGTCGACCAACTCGCAAGCCGGCGCCGCACGGTATCGGGGGCGTGCGGGCCGATGGATTTCAGGAAGCCTTGGCCTCTGAGGTTCTCGTCAACCTCAGCAGGCATGCCGTGGTTGGGGTCGCTGGCGCGCCTTTCGGGATCCCACAGGTGGTGAGCGACGAATTTGAGCAGTAGCGCCTCTGGCGCCGGCCAGGGCAGGGACTGCCCGGTGGCAGCAAGACCCCAGGCTTCGAGATAGGCGAGATCGGAGGTCAGGGCCCGCAGCGTGTTGTCGCCCATGCCCTGGTTGACCAGATGTTTTAGCGTTTCGACATCCTGGTCAGTCAGAAGTTCGGCGAGTTCGTCCCTGCGCTCGATTGGCAGGACCGATGCGATCGTGTCGAGCTCGACAGCTCGACGCTCGACGGTGGACATCGCCGCGGATGTTTTCCCCTTCGCCATCAGGCTGTTTCGGCCTGAGGCCGCCAGCGGGCGATGATCTGCTCGATCTCGCTGCGATAGGCGTATGGGTACTCGGCATCTGACTGGCGGGCCAGCCAAGTAAATACGGTCGCCATGGCTTCGGAGACGTCTCGATCGACATTGGCGAGATCGATGAGATCGAAGCCGCCATGCATGTCTGCATTCCACCAGGCGAGAATAAAGTTGGCAACACGCCTTGCCTGGCCGGTATCGTTTTTTGCGATGTCGATCAGTTTCTGTAGGGCGAAGCGGACGCGATCTTCCATGTTTTGAGCCTTTGCAGAGCGTGATTTGGCCCAGGATAAGTGTGTCGGCCGTCCTTATCGAGCGGATTCTATCTCACTGATTCCAAAGAACAAGGCATTCTCCCAATTCGCCGGACTCACACTAATTAAGCGGACTCAGGAACAGCATGATCCTGTTTGCTGTACCGGGCCGCAGCACGCCGAGGCTTTCTGGTTTTCCTCCGCCAGCCAGCGATCGCGCGGCTTGCAGCTCGCGGGACGTGGCACCAGATCGACGTGCAGTGCGCCGCTGTGTAGGGCGGGGGTCGCCGCGCAATAAAGCTGCATCGGCTGCACGCCATCACTGACCTCGAAGGTCAGCTTGGCGGATCCATCCAGCTGCAAGTGCTCAGAGACCTTACGGATGATTGCGGCGAACTTCCCGGCCGGCATGTGGGTGCTGTCACCCTCATCGATGTCCCACAGCTGCACGAAGATTTCCGACCACTCCTCGTGCTCTGCGCCGCAGTCGAGTGCTGCGAACCGTCCGACCTTTACCTCGGTTACGTGATAGCCGCCCTTAACCGGCCGTCCGTCGTAGGAGAAGATCAGCGGCAGGTCCCGAACGCCGTCGATCGTGTCGAGCAGGCGACCGAGGCTGATGTCAGTTTCGAGAAGGGGCTTGTCGAGTGCGTTCATTTCGGCTACTCCTGTTTCAATAATTCAAGGATTGTAGAAATATGGAAGAACGTCAAGCCCTCATGTCATTTGCGGCGCTGTCACAGGAAACCAGGCTCCACATCGTCCGGATGCTGGTGGTGGCCGGTCCGGACGGAATGGCTGCCGGAGCTATCGCGGAAAAGGCGGAGGTCTCCCCGTCCAACGTCTCGTTCCATTTGAAGGAACTAGAACGTGCCGGGCTGATCAATCAGCAGCGGGAGTCCCGGTCAATTATCTACACCGCCAATTACGACGGCCTGGGCGCGCTGGTCCGCTTCCTGATGGAAGACTGCTGCGCCGGTCACCCGGAGATATGCGCACCGGCCACCGAAATCGCCGCCTGCTGCGCGCCAACCACGAAGGAGAACCTGCAATGATCGCCGATCGCGTTTACAATGTCCTGTTCCTCTGCACGGGCAATTCCGCCCGCTCCATCCTTGCGGAATCCATCCTCAATGGTGAAGGCAAGGGTCGATTTCGTGCGTTCTCTGCTGGCAGTCAGCCCAAGGGCGAGGTTCATCCGTTGGCTCTGGATACGCTGCGCGGTCTCGGATACGAAGCGTCGGGGTTCAGCTCAAAAAGCTGGGACGTCTTCGCGGAGCCTGGCGCACCGCAAATGGATTTCATCTTCACGGTCTGTGACAACGCCGCTGGCGAAGCCTGCCCGGTCTGGATCGGCCACCCGATGACTGCTCACTGGGGCGTTGAAGATCCGGCAGCTGTCGAGGGCTCCCTCATCGAAAAGGGCCAGGCCTTCTCCCAGGCGGCCCGCTATCTCAAGAACCGCATCACCGCATTCTTAAGCCTGCCCCTGGCCTCGATCGACAAGCTGGCGCTGGAAACCCAGCTCCACACCATCGGCACGATGGAAGGCAGCACTAGCCGCAAGGGCCACGTCGCGTGAGCTACGTTCTGGATCAGCAGCCGGCCAGCGGGCGCGATCAGGACCTGCAGGCAGCCCTGCAGGCGGCGGGACTTCCAATCGATGATCTGGAGCAAACTGGGCGCGTCTTTTTCCGCTTTGCCGACCAGGGCCAAATCGTCGGATTCGGTGGATTGGAACCATATGGCGACTGCGCACTATTGCGCTCCGTGGTCGTCCTCCCCGACCAGCGCGGGCGCGGTTATGGCGAAGCCATCTCACGCCGGATGCTTAACCAGGCGGCGCGCGACGGCGCCCGCACTGTCTATCTTCTGACGGAATCGGCCACCGCGTTCTTTGAGCACCTGGGCTTTGCCAAGGTCGATCGTGCGACCGCGCCGGCCGTAATCCTGCAAACACGGCAGGCAGCAGGCCTGTGCCCCGCCTCCGCGGGACTGTTTGCCAAATCTATCTGAGGATAAAATCATGTCCACGTTTGAACGCTATCTGACGGTGTGGGTCTTCGCCTGCATCATCGTCGGGGTGACCCTCGGCCACCTCATGCCCGGCGCCTTTCAGGCGATCGGCGGCGCCGAAGTCGCGAAGGTCAACCTGCCGGTTGCAGTGCTGATCTGGCTGATGATCATTCCGATGCTGCTTAAGATCGATTTCGCGTCGCTCGGCCAAGTCGGCCGCCACTGGCGCGGGATCGGCGTGACCCTGTGCATCAACTGGGCCGTCAAACCGTTTTCGATGGCGCTGCTTAGCTGGTTGTTCATCGGCTATCTGTTCCGGCCGTACCTGCCGGCCGGTCAGATCGATTCCTATATCGCCGGCCTGATCATCCTGGCCGCCGCGCCATGCACCGCCATGGTGTTCGTCTGGTCGAACCTGACCAAAGGCGAACCGCATTTCACGCTGAGCCAGGTCGCGCTGAACGATACGATCATGGTGGTGGCTTTCGCCCCGATCGTCGGGCTGCTGCTCGGCCTCTCGGCCATTACGGTCCCGTGGGATACTCTGATCCTGTCGGTCGTGCTCTACATCGTACTGCCGGTGATCGCGGCGCAGATCCTGCGCCGGCTGACGGACGTGGACCGCCTCGGCGCCAGACTGCAGCCGGTGTCCCTGATCGCGTTGCTGGCGACCCTGGTGCTGCTGTTCGGCTTTCAGGGGGAACAGATCCTCGCGCAACCGGGCGTGATCGCCTTGCTCGCCGTGCCGATCCTGATCCAGGTCTACTTCAACTCCGGCCTGGCCTACGTGCTCAACCGCGTGAGCGGTGAGGAGCACTGTGTCGCCGGCCCGTCGGCTTTGATCGGCGCCTCAAACTTCTTCGAACTGGCGGTGGCCGCCGCCATCAGCCTGTTCGGATTCAACTCGGGCGCGGCGCTGGCCACCGTTGTCGGCGTGCTGATCGAAGTGCCCGTGATGTTGTCGGTGGTCTGGATCGTCAACCGCAGCAGGGGTTGGTACGAGCGCGGCGCCGCCGTTCGCTCCTCCGCTTCCACCATCGAAAGGGTCTGACAACCATGGACGTCACAATCTATCACAACCCCGCTTGCGGAACGTCGCGTAACACGCTGGAGATGATCCGCAACGCTGGCATTGAGCCTACGGTGATCGAATACTTGAAAACGCCGCCGACCCGGGCACAGCTGGTGCAGTTGATCGCTGACGCCGGCCTTACAGTCCGCGAAGCCATCCGTGAAAAGGGCACGCCATATGCGGAGTTGGGCCTTGATAATCCTGCTCTGACCGACGATCAACTGCTCGACGCGATGCTTAAGGACCCGATCCTGATCAACCGGCCCTTGGTCGTGACGCCGCTCGGCACGCGCCTGGCACGACCGTCCGAAGTAGTGCTGGACATCCTGCCAGATACCCACAAAGGCGCCTTTACCAAGGAAGACGGCGAACAGGTTCTCGATGCGGAGGGCAAGCGCATTGTCTGATCTGCCTGCCGCATCCCTGTCGCATCTTCGTCAGCCAGACCTGGACGCGCTACATCCTCCGTTCTCATCGCGCAAACCGCGCATTCTGATCCTCTACGGCTCTCTGCGGGCTGTGTCTTATAGCCGGCTTCTGGCGCAAGAAGCGGCGCGGCTGCTGGAGCACTTCGGCTGCGAAGTGCGGATCTTCGATCCGGCAGGCCTGCCTCTTCCAGATGCAGAGCCGGTGAGCCATCCCAAGGTGCAGGAACTGCGCGACCTGTCGGCCTGGTCGGAAGGCCAGGTTTGGGTCTCGCCGGAACGCCACGGCGCGATGACCGGCATCATGAAAGCGCAGATCGACTGGATTCCGCTTTCGGTCGGTTCGGTGCGACCGACACAGGGCAAGACGTTGGCGGTCATGCAGGTTTCCGGAGGCTCCCAATCGTTCAATGCGATCAACCAGCTCCGCGTCCTCGGCCGCTGGATGCGGATGATCACGATTCCCAATCAGTCGTCGGTCGCCAAGGCCTTTCAGGAATTCGGCGCAGACGGACGCATGAAGCCTTCTTCCTATTACGACCGGGTGGTGGACGTCTGCGAGGAGCTGGTGAAGTTCACCCTGCTGACCCGTGACGCCTCTGCATACCTTACCGATCGCTACAGCGAGCGGAAGGAAGAAGTCGAGAAGCTGGAACAACGTGTGAGCCTCAAATCCATATGAGCGAACGGGTTCCTGTTGCCGCGATCCTTGCCTTGGGCGTTAGCCAGAACATCGGTTATGGCACACTCTATTATGCCTTCAGCATTCTGGCCCCGGACATGGCGGAGCATTTCGCCTGGCCGACTGAATGGATCTTCGGCGCGCTCTCGCTCGCATTGCTGATCGGGGGGCTGACCGCGCCGTGGCTTGGCGCCCTATTCGACCGCGTCGGCCCGGGGCGGGTGATGACCTTCGGCTCGGCAATCGCCGCCGTCGCCCTTGTCGCGTGCGCGTATGCGCCGGGCAAGGCGGCATACGTTGCGGCCTTGATTGCGATACAGGTGGCAGCAAACCTGGTCCAATACGGCGCCGCGTTTGCGCTCCTTGTCCAGATCCGGCCGCACGTGGCGTCGCGCAGCATCACATACCTGACGCTGCTCGCCGGCTTCGCTTCGACGATGTTCTGGCCAATCACGACAACCCTGCACGCGCAGATGTCCTGGCAAGACGTTTACCTGCTCTATGCCGGCCTGAACCTGTTCATGTGCCTGCCTATCCACGCCTGGCTCGCTCATGGCGTCACCGCACGGTCGGCAACCAAATCGGCGCTGCCGCGGGTCGAGGGGGTATTGCCAACAGAACAACGCCGCCTCGGTTTTGCGTTGATGGTTATGGCGTTTTCGCTTCTTTCGCTCTCCAGTTCGGCCGTGCTGGTGCATATGGTACCGCTGCTATCCGGCTTTGGCCTCGGCACCTCCGCGGCTTTGGTCGGCACTCTATTCGGCCCATCACAGGTCGCCAGCCGCCTGATTAACATGGTGTTCGGCAAAAAACTGCCAGCACTACAATTGGCAATTGTTGCGGCAATGCTGATCCCCGTCGGCGTACTGATCCTGCAGTTCACGGCGCCCTCCATCTTGGGCTCGATGGTGTTCGCCGTTGTCTTCGGAATGGGCAACGGCCTGCTGAGCATCGTCGCCGGCACGCTGCCTCTCTACCTCTTCGGAAGTGACGGCTATGGCAAGCTGCAGGGGAAAACGATGGCGTCCAAGCTGATCCTCTCAGCTCTGGCGCCTTTTGTCATGGCATTTGCGATGGCGCACATCGGCATCTTTCTATCGCTTACGGTCGCCGCAGTGCTTGGTGCGCTCGCGATCGTCACGTTCGGGCTCATCGTCACGATGCTACGCGCATATCGTCCTTCACCGATCTCAGGATGAAGTTCCGCAGGCACTGTCTTGGATCTGTAACAGTCCGGCGTCATCGTAGCCGCTGAGGTAATCGGCGCAGAATTTCACTCGAACCGTGACGGGACGAGGAGATCTTCGATGACAAAGAAACCCGACAAGATGGCGGCAACTGAGGCCGCCTGGACAAAGGCGATCGCCCGCGAGGCGCTCATCCGTCCGCTTGCTTCGGCGACGCGGATTCCAGCAACTCGTTTGGCAAGCGTGTGTCGGGATCTCGGCCTGAAGCGGACGCGTCTGTACGAACTTATCGCTCTCTATCGCGCCGCGCCGGTCGCCAGCTCGCTGCTCGACGCGGTTCCGGGATCGGAGAAGGGTAGCCGCCGTCTGTCTGCTGAGGTGGAGCACGTCATCGAGGCTGCGATGCGCGACACCTATCGAAGCCGGGAGAGGCCGACGGTGAGGGCACTTCACCATCGGGTTCGCCAGCTGTGTCACGAGGCTGGCGTTCGCGTTCCCTCCTGGAAGGCAGTCGCATTACGCGTCCGGCAGGCGGACCAGAAGGCGGTCTATCGCGACAGGGAAGGGGCAAAGGCCGCGCGACAAAGGTTTGCGCCCGTCGTCCAAGAATACAAGTCAGACTACGCGTTTCAGATCGTGCAGATCGACCACACCATGGTGGACCTGTTCATCGTTGACAGCGTCCATCGTCGCCCTTTGCAAAGACCGTGGCTGACGCTGGCTATCGATGTCGCGAGCCGCATGGTGGCGGGGTTCTATCTTAGCCTGGAAAGCCCGTCATCGACCTCTGTTGCCCTGGTGGTTCAACAGTTGGTCTTGCCGAAGGCTCCTTGGCTCGAGGATCGGGGCATTGAGGCTGAATGGCCGGTCCACGGGTTGCCAGAGATCATTCATCTCGACAACGGTCGGGAGTTTCATGGCAAGGCCCTCGTTCGCGGAGCCGCTGAGCACGGGATTTCTCTCCTTCACCGGCCTGTTCAACGGCCACACTATGGTGCTCATATCGAACGGCTGATTGGCACCATGATGGGGGCGGTGCAGATGCTGCCAGGTTCGACCGCGAGCAATGTTGTGGATCGCGGCGCTTACGACCCGGAAAAACATGCCGCGATGACCCTGGATGAGTTGGAGAAGTGGATCGCATTCGAAATCACGGGCCGGTATCATGCCGAAATCCACCGCGGTCTGGGCGTGCCGCCACGGTTGGCGTGGGATGACAGCGTCGTGGATCGACAGTATCCACTGAGGCTTCCACACGATCCCGATCAATTTCTGAAGGACTTCCTGCCGTTTGAAGAACGGTTCGTCCGCCGAGACGGCATCCACCTGTTTGGGCTTCGGTACTGGGACGACGTGTTGAGCCCATGGGCCGGCAGAGGGCAGCGGGTGCGCGTCAGGTATGATCCCCGTGATCTGTCGCGTGTACAAGTCGAAGGGGCAGAACACTTCTTCGGTACTGTGCATTTCGCAGATTTACGGCGCCCGCGCATTACGCTGGGCGAGCATCGTCTGGCTTTGGCTGCACTGCGGGCGAGGGGCGTCCAAGCCGTCAATGAAGATCTCATCTTTTCAACGATAGCAGAGCAGCGCCGCCTCCTGGCGGATGCCGTGAAGAAAACCCGAACCGTTCGCCGGACTGCCGAGCGGAATGAGCGGGCATTGTCGGCAGGTCAGGATCGTGTCGCTCTCTCCTGCGACGAGCCTGTCCCGGAAATCTTCGAGGATCTGCCGCCATTGTCCGTGGAGGAGTGGTCATGACCGCATACGAGCACTTGCAGCCCTCTTATCGCCAGTATGCCGCTCTCGACACCGACGAGCGCATTGCCTGGCTGCGGGCCGATCGATGGCTTGAGACCTCACAGGCGACCTCAGTGATTAGTCGGCTTGAGGATCTTCTGTCCTACCCACCGCGGGATCGGATGCCATGCCTTCTCCTCTATGGCGATACGGGGATCGGCAAAACCAAGATCATCCGGAAATTTTTGCGCGATCACGCGCCTAGGTTCGACCGTGGTACTGGCGTGACGACCATGCCTGTCGTTGCCATGCAGATGCCGGCAGAACCGATCGAGCGCGATGCCTACGGCGAGTTGCTCAACGCGCTCGGGGCGCCGGGACCGCAATACGAAGCAGCCTGGCGCTTGAAAGCAGTCTGCCGCAGCCTGATGCGCGACATGGGCGTCCGAATGCTGATCATCGACGAGATCCATGCGGTTCTGACCGGCACCTTCCGACAGCAGCGGATATTCCTCAACGTCATCCGGTTTCTGGCAAATGATCTGAAGGTACCGCTGATCTGCGCAGGAACCGATCTCGCCCGGCAAGCACTGCTCACGGACCAGCAACTCGCCGAACGGTTCGAAGCTTTCCATCTCAAACGTTGGTCCAATGACAAATATCTGGCACAGCTACTGTCGAGCTTCGCCAGCATTATGCCGCTCCGGGAGCCATCTGACATCGGGACTGCTGCGGTCCGTCAACGTGTGCTTGAGCTGACCGATGGCGTGACAGTGCGGATTTTCCGCTTGATCGAGACCGCCGCGGTCGAAGCGATCCGCAGTGGGAGTGAGCGCATCACGCTCGAGAGCTTCAATGCTGGCGAATTAGTTCTGCCGCTGATCTCGATGACGCGGTATTCCGAGCGGCAACTGCAAAGACGGATTGGCCGGTGAAGCCCATTCTGCTCCTCCCATTGGCACCGCGGCCCTTTGAGGATGAACTGATCTCGTCCTGGCAGGGCCGGGTCGTAAGTCGGTATGCTCTGGGAGTTGATGCCATTGATACCTGGTTGCACCTCGGTGGTTCAGTGTCCGAGGACCGTGATTTCGATCCCGATTTGGAAACCCTTCGACGATGGACTCGTGCCTGCAGGATCCGCAGCGACGTCGTCGAAAAGCTTGCACTTTCCCGCCATGCTGCACCGCTCGGCCATGTGCTCCGTTCCCGATGGCGCGGCATCTGCGCGGCTTGCCTGGAGGACGATCGGCGAAATGAACGCGATCAATACCTCCGCCGAGCCTGGTCGCGCGCCGAGACCGTCGCTTGTCCCATCCATCGGCTCCGTCTGCGCTACTTTTGCCCGGGATGCTTCACGCGTTGCCATCTTCGATCTGAATACCGGGACGGGTTGGTCGAACTGATTTGTTCTGGCTGTCTGACGGCCGTGTCGCGCGCACCGCCGGCGCCCTTTGAGCTGCGTCACGCCGAATTGCTGATCGCGATGATGGAGGCGGTCAATGCCGCCGAGGAGGGGAGAGGCGAGACAACCTTCGCTACATTCGAAAAGGCCACCCGCTTCTTGTGGAGTGCTTCTGCGAACACCGGGCGACCAGAAATCGCCCTCTTCGGTGTCGACCGTCCTTTCGGTCGGGCTCCCATACCGGTGACCCCGGATGCACCCATGGCCCGCTTATCCGTGACATGGCGTTGCTCCACGCTTCTGACGATTGCACAAATGCTGGATATCGGCAGTGCGCGATCCGATTTCGGTCCGCCAGGAGAGTGGTTGACCTTCGCGTTCCAGCAATTTGGAAACAGGGTTGCTTCTGATCCTTGCCTGCCCGATCGACCCAAAGCGAAATCGCGAAGAGTGGAACTGGCAATTCGATCCGACGCTGACTATCTCCGACTAGCCAGCGCGGCGGTAAAGGATCCGCGGCGGAACAATCTCTCGGCGTTGACGCCGCGGAACCGCTCGAAAGCGATCTCGCGGTTGGCGCGAGATCTGCTTAGTCACGCAGAAGCCCGAACCGAAACGCCTCGTCCATGAGCGCCTTGACGGACGAGGGCTGCCATTTCCGGCCGCCGCGGACCGGACGCTCTCCCATCTGATCCAACTGCCCCGCGATGTCGCGCAGTGTCAGAGTCGGATCCGCGATCGCGATCGCTGCCACCAGCTTCATATGGTGATCGTCGACTGGTCGGCGGGGAGAGCGGGCCAACAATCCGGGGTCTGCGAGCTTCTCCCGCACCATGCGATGGACGGCGCGGCGCAGGCGCTCGACAGTCCAGTCGTGGCCCTTCCGATTGAGGACCCGTACAACGTTGTCCCAGCTATGCTGCGGCCGAAGCTGCTTTACCGTCGGAAGCCAGGTCTGGGCGGACGTGATTAGGTCGTCGAGGTAGACTTGGTTTTTGGCGGCCGCGGCAGCACGGATCGCTTCTGGTCGTCGCTCGCGGAGACCTGGATTGCCTGCCAAGCGGCCACGTGCTTTGGCCGCCCGCATCCCCGACTTCGTCCGTTCTGCGATCAGCGCCCGCTCGAGCTGGGCGACAGCACCGAGAACCTGGAGCGAGAACATGCCCTGTGGCGTCGATGTGTCGATCGGATCGCGCAGCGATCGGAAATGGACGCCTCGTTCCTCGAGGTTCTCGATGACATCGAGCAGGTGGCTGACGGATCGTGCCAGGCGGTCCAGCCGCACGACGACGAGGACGTCGCCGGCCGACAGCTCCTTCAGCACTCTTGTGAGAACCGGTCGAGCACGAGAGGCCCCAGAACCATGCTCCTGGTGAATGCGGTCGCAGCCGGCTGCCCGCAACTCGTCGATCTGCGCATCATGGATCTGGTCGTCGGTGGAAACGCGTGCATAGCCGACAAGCCGGCGGGGTAGAGTAGGGGCAATGTTCCTCGCCGATTTTGCCATAGATTTTTCCCGGGATTCCGCTGTCTTTGTTCAGATAAGGAATGCGCTGATAAAGGTTCCTTTGCAAGCGTGTGTTAGGTGTAAAGTGCGAGTCCGTACAGCGCAATTTGCGACCCGTTGGGCATCTCTGCTCATCTGGCACGCCAAACGCTCGTCAGCTGCGTTCTGTGGCGGAAGTGGTGTAAAATATGGGTTTGGGAGGCATAAGCTTCGACAATCGTCTCGTCGCAATCCATCTCGACTGAAATTCACCGTGAAGCCAGTCGGCATGCGCGCGAGCATGGAGCGTTTCAATGCGCTTCCGTGGGTGCGTTATCCGCCGAATTTGGATGAAAATCGCCCGAAAAGCCCGGATTTGTGGGGAATCCGCTCAATTAGGGCGGCCGACAAAGTGAATTCGCGGCCTTTGTCGATCTACTATCGATAAGGGGTACTTATCGATGGTTTAAAACCCAGCCGTTAATCATACCATGTGACGAACTTGATTATTCAACTAGAGTTCGTTTAGCAAATCGTTTACCATAATATCAATGGCTTACGATGTTTCAAAAATCAGCATGAATGCCTTGATGCGGCCGGCTTTCGACGCCGGTATCGCGCTTACGCGTCTCGACGAGCGCATCGCCCGTTCGCCGGTTGGCGCCGGCTTCCTCGAGCGGTCGCAATATGGCGACGCGTGTGCCTCGCTGTGGATCGACGGCGAATTGGTGCATCTCGAGGACCTCGTCCTCCATGACGCCACCCGTGACATCCGTACACCGACCCACGAACTGACCATCGCCCGCGACGTGCTGCGCACTCGCCGGCGCATCGCCGCCCAACTCCCCGGCTGGGCACTGTCCGCAGAGGGTATCCGCACGTTGCGACAAGCATCGGACATTACGTCGGCTGGCGCCGACGCTGCGGAGCAGGCCGGCATCATGCGGTCCGCGGCTGAGGGAAGAAATCCGGAAGGGGAGGGGAAAGAAATCGATGAAGCCGAAGGGCTTCCCGGCGTCGACCTCGCAGCCATCGATGCGCTGCTAGCACGATCGGATGCTGCGATCGAACACGCAAAACGCCGCGACCGTCCTGCGGTCGACAGCCGCGAGCGAGACACGCTCGTCTATGATCTCGACTGGGACGAGGATGCAAGGATCGACGAGTGGCGCGAGGTATTGCGCCAGGCCGAAAATCTGCCGGAGGCGCTGCAGGCCATCATCGCCCTCGATGCCTGGAACGCGCTCGAGGTTCTACAGCACGCACCCTGGCTCGGGAGGCTGTTTGCTGCCGCCATGCTGCGGCAGGCCGGCATTACCACGGGTGCCCATCTGGCTGCGATCAACCACGGCCTCAAAACCATCCCTGTCGATCGGCGAAGGCATCGCGATCGGGAAACACGGCTGCTGGCCATCGCCCACGGTTTGTTGGCGACGGCGGAGATCGGTTTGAAAGAGCACGACCGGCTGGTACTGGCTCGCCAGATGATGGAGCGCAAATTGGCGGGAAGACGCACGTCTTCGAAATTGCCGGAGCTGGTCGAGCTCGTCATGGCAAAACCGCTCGTGTCGGCCGCGATGGTGGCGAAAACGCTGGACGTTACGCCGCAGGCGGCGCGGCGGATCGTGGTGGAACTCGGCCTCCGGGAGATGACGGGGAGGGGCAGGTTCCGGGCTTGGGGAGTTCTCTGATCGCAGTCCTTCAAGCAGGCTAGCTAGGCGCAATCTATTTCAGGGGATTCTAGACAGTCTTTTGCGCTCAAAAGTGGAATCTTCTCCATCAATCGTGATTGAGAATTCAGCCTAAGTCAGCGATAAGTTTTCGGTGTGCGAAGATGGAAGGTCACATGGGAATGCACCGCGCTCAACTTCTGCAAGGTATTATTTACAGGATGACGCATCTGCGGGTCATCGTGGAGCAGTCGAACCAATTAAACTTGCAAGATATAAACGTCCATGCAGAAAATTTCTTCCGTGACCTTCTCAATCTTGCCTTCGACTACGACCTGCAGAACATCAACATCGTCGAGCCAAACGCCACCGCGATTGATCTCGGCTGCGATAGCAGTCGGATCGCGATCCAAGTTACATCGACGCCCGACCTCTCTAAGATCAAGCACACCTTTGATCGCTTTACCGGCAAGGGGCTGCAGACGAAGTACGATCGCCTCGTCATGCTCATTGTAGGCCAAAAGAAAAAATATCGCGAGACGGGACTGGGCGACGATCGGTTTAAATTGTCGTTTGGCGACGATGTCTGGGACATCGCTGATCTTCTTAAAAAAATCGGAGACCTCTCAACCGCGAAGATGGAGGCATGCCACGATTTCCTGTCTCGCGAGTTGCTTGTACGCGAACCGAAGCTTTCTAACGAAGTCGGCACTCTCGTGCGTCTCATCGAGGTCTTGAGCTCCGCGGAAGAGGGGTTGT
>Ga0137300_1044_pt1 | contig 46529 bp, 42 predicted proteins | sample RamsorwD2O_NANAE_FD_97190 | JGI IMG/M metagenome (GOLD analysis project Ga0137300, IMG submission 97190) | Mouse cecal microbial communities from Vienna, Austria - N-Acetylneuraminic acid amended with D2O_NANAE | ecosystem: Host-associated > Mammals > Digestive system > Large intestine > Cecum... | reverse complement strand
AGCAGCCTGTTCAGCGCCACCCGCTTGCACAGATAGCCATAAAGCAGGAACGTCGGCACAAATGCGGCAGCGAAGATGCCGTTGTAGTACGAGTAGACGGAGTCCGACGCGTGCAATTCGTTGGTCAGGTAGAACTGCAGCGGCGTGGCGGAGCCCGGGGCGAAGTTCCACAGAAAGCAGATCAGCACTGCCGGATAGACGGCCTTGTGTCTGACCAGCCGCCTGACGTTCCCGACGAAATCGGTGGCGCGGGCCAGGGGCCTGTCATAGATCTGGCCGAAGACCGACGGGGGTTTCCAGAGCGCCAGCGCGACGATCAGCAGATTGACGATCGCCACCAGGAAGAACGCTTCCGCCGCCGCCAGATGGTCGGAAACATAGCCGGAAGCAAAGGCGCCCGCCACGACCGGAACAGACCCGATCACGTTCCACAGCGCGCTCAGGCGGCCGGACATGAGCTTTTCCTGGCCGACCAGGGCGATCAGCCCCTGATAGGCGGCCGCGACGAACCGGAATGCCAGCATGGCCATCAGTGTCCCGGCCAACAGCCCGGTGTACGAGAACCCCGAATACGCCATCCAGACGCAGGCCAGCGCGGTCATCGGCGCGAATATCAGGAAGTAGCCGCGATCCCGTAACCCGAGCGGGTTCCATTGGTCCCGCGCCAGTCCAAAGACGAACGCCACGTAGACGGGAATGCCCGTCACCAGCCGAAATGTGGAGATCTGCGTTGCCGTCGCGTGCAACTCGTTCTTGAGGACATACGACGTCTGGATATCGACGAGCGCGCCAGCCGGCGTCGCCAGATAGATGAACAGGGTCAGCCAACCAAAGTACAGCAAGGTTCGGTCGTTGCCCTCGGAGCCCTGATGACCTGAAGCGGCCAGCATCGTCGTATCCACGTGGCAAGACTGCGATGGTGATTCGCTCTGGTCCTGCGACCGGAACGGCTAGCAGCACGGCTCCTTGGAGTGCCCGTGACAGCACACGGCGGCTGCTCGAAATAAGTGTAGGTAAGAAAACGTGGTCGCACCGCGCTCAGGTGTCCGCCCTTGATCCCGCCGCATGGGTGGGTTGCCACTCACGCCGGGCGGCGACGAAGTAACAGGAAGCCCAGAATGCCCAGTATCGGGCCCGGCAGCAGAATCCAGGACGTCTTCAACCCCAGTTCGCCGAGGTAAGTGGACGCCAGCGCAATGGACACCACGGTCAGCGCGAAACCGATCGAGTTCTGAATGGCAAGCGCGCCCCCAACCAAGGTTGGCGGGCAGGCCCTGGCCGCCAGGGCCGAGAACTGTGGCGAGTCCGCGATGACGGTCGCCCCCCAGACCAGGAAGAAGAACAGCAGCCAACCCGGCGAGAGCGCATCGGCGGCGAATGGCAAGAGCAGGCAGCACGCGCCGGAGATCGCCAGAGCGCCCAGCGCCACACCGGCGCTATCCACCCAGCGGGTCAGCAGGCCACCCGCAATACAGCCAAGGGCGCCGATGCCGATGATCGCGAATGCCAGCGTGGAAATACTGAGTCCACCGAAAACGGACGGCAGCGACGAGCGGGCGACAAGCATCGGCAATACCGTCCAGAACGCGTAGAGCTCCCACATATGCCCGAAGTAGCCCACCGCCACCGCTCTGAACCGGCGATCGCGAAAGGCGCGCAGCGGATTGCCGGGGCTTGGCGCACCATGCCGGCGCACCGGCAGATGCGGCCCATTGCCCAGGCAGAGCACCAGCACCGCCGCCGCGCACGCCAGCACCGACGAGCCCGCCATGACGTACTGCCAGGGCCACTGGGCAGCCGCGATACGCAAGCCGTGTGGCAGCGCGGTCCCCAGCGTCAGCATTCCCACCAGCAACGCCAGCGCCGCGCCCGCCCTGTCCGGCGCCCAACTGATGATCAGCTTCATGCCGATCGGATAGATGCCCGCCAGGCACACCCCTACCGCGAACCGAAGCGCGATGGCGGCAGAGAAATCACCGGACAGGCAGGCGAACCACGCGTTGAACCCTGCCCCGAGCAGGGCCGCCAGACCGAAGATCCGGCTCGCGGAGAACCTGTCGGCGAGCCCCAGCAAGGCGAAAGCCATGGTGCCGAGAATGAACCCGGCCTGGACCGCCGCCGTCAGCGTGCCGATATTGGCTGCCGTCAGCCCCCACGTCCGGACGAGGTCGTCGGCGGCACTGTTGGCGCTGAACCAGAGTGACGTGCCAAACAACTGCGCGATGGCGATCGTCAGCACCGGCGAGAATTGAGCGGATCCCCGTTTCACGGTTGTGTTCGATCCGAGCCTGCGGGATTACCGCTGGGCGACGTCCGGGGTGCTGCGATGATCGATATTGAGCTGCATGAATACCAGGTCGAGCCACTTGCCGAACTTCATGCCGACCTCCTTCATCAGGCCGACCTGCTCGAAGCCAAGCTTCTCGTGCAGGCGGATCGAACTGGCATTTCCAGCCTCGATGGCGCCCACCATGATGTGCTTGTTCAGGTCGCGCGCGCGCTCGATAAGCGCCTGCATCATCAGCCCGGCAATGCCCCGGCCCCGCTGGTCGTTCCGGATATAGACCGAATGCTCCACCGTATGGCGATAGCCGTCGAAAGCACGCCAGTCGCCGAACGACGCATAGCCCACCACGGCCCCCGCCTCGTCCTGCGCGACCAGCACCGGAAAGCCCGCCTTGCGGCGCGCGGCCAGCCAGTCCTTGCGATTGTCCACGTCGACCAGCACTTCGTTCCAGATCGCCGTGGTGTTCGCCACCGCATCGTTATAGATCGCGCAAACCGCTTCCATGTCGTCCGGCGTGGCATCGCGAATCGTGATTTCTGACATTGTTTACCCCTTGTTTCCTGTTCCACCTTTTCAGGCGCAGACGCAAGCATCCGCTACCTCTTCGACCTTTGCAATCGGGCACATCGCAAGCCCTGTCCAACGGGTAGCCACCGACGTGACCGCCCGCCTGCTCGACATCGCGCATCTGGAAGCCCCGATCAACGTGGAGGTCACGTCCGACCCCGAGGTCCGTGCCCACCGCGATATCGATCTTCTCCCCGGAAATGATTGACGAAAGCGCTTCTGCTCGCACCCTTGCGGCTGATAACCTACCTTTGTCAGAATCGCCCGAGCCGGTCGTGAAAGATCAGAACGCTACAGAATCCGTCCGCATCCGCTTGATCAAGGCCGCACTGGATGGCGTCCTCGCCGACGACTATCACCACGTCACGACCCGCCGCATTGCCCAAATTCGCCAAGGAGAATGAGCATGACGTTCCAGATGAACGCAGGTGCCGTGCGCCGATTCGCCAAGGCCATGAGGTTCGGCGCCTGGCTTCAATCGATCACTGAGAGGATGACGCCAGCACCTTTCCGGCTGGTGCAGATCGGCTCGGCCTACTGGCAATCGAAAGCGCTCTACGTGGCGGCGAAGCTGGACCTGGCGACTGTCCTGGGAACGGCAACCCTGACGGCATCTGCGCTGGCCAGCCGCGTCGGCGCCAATGAAGATGCGCTCGGACGCCTGATGCGATTGCTTGCAGCCATGGGCATCTTCGAGGAAACGGCCCCCATGGTCTTCCGCAACAACAAGCTCTCCCGGTGCCTGGCGAGTGACGATCCCCAAAGCGTCCGGGCCATGATCCTGATGCACAACTCGGAAACCATGAGCCGCCCATGGTTCGAGCAACTGGAGGCCGGCATCCGCAGTGGCACGCCACCGTTTCTACTCAGCCACGGCGAGGACCTGTTTGATTACCTGGACCATCACGCCGATTTCGACCAGCTTTTCTCGGAAGCCATGAACAGCGTCGAGGCACTGGCTGGCGACGGCTTTGCCACGGATCTGGATTGGGCCCGGTTCGACCGCATCATCGACGTTGGCGGATCACGGGGCACCAAGTCGCTGGCGATCCTGCGACGCCATCCCAGGTTGACGGCACTGATCGTGGATCGGCCCCAGGTCATCGAGGAAGCTCAACGCTACTGGGCAGAGCACCATGCGGATGGCCTCGAACGCCTGCAATTTCAGGCTGCGAACCTGTTTGAAAGCCTGCCTGCCGCTGGTCCGAAGGATGTCTACCTGTACTCGGCCGTCCTGCATGGCTTTGACGACCCTACCTGCGTGCAGGCGTTACGACGGCTCCGCGAAGCCATCGGCAAAAGCGGCGCCCGCGTGGCAATCCTGGAGATCGTTGTTCCGGAAAAAGGCGCCGACATCTCCAGCGCATCGTTCGACATGCAGATGTTCGTCGGCAGCCGGGGGCGCGAACGCACGTTGACCGAATGGAAGGCAATCATTCAAGCCGGCGGCCTGGCGCTTGAAGAGGTCGTGCGTCTCCGGTCGCTCGGGAGCATTCTGGTGTTGCGTGCGGGGTGAAGTGGACGGTTGCGTTGAGAACGTTGAAAGAACGTTGAGTTGGTGCGATTGGGTCGTGAAGCGACAGGCAAGGGCTACTGGCCCAGATCAATCACGCTGCAAGGTGAGCCGGGGCCGGCGCCGCTGGCCGGCGCGCAAGGTGCCGGGCGCGACGCCCTGCCAGCGCATGAAGGCCTTGTTAAAGCCGGCCTGTGTCTTGAACCCCAATGCCCGCGCGACATCGCCAAGCTGCATGTCCGTATTGGCCAGCAGCCGTCGCGCCAGCGTATCGCGCTCCTCGTCCAGCAGTTGGGCAAACGAGGTGCCGTGATCCTGCAGGTGGCGATGCAACGTAAAGCGGTGAACCGCGAACAGCGCGGCCAGCCGCGGTGCGGTGCATTCGCCCAGCAGCATCAGGTCGCGGATTGCATGCCGAACCTGCCCAAGGAAATCCGGCGCGACATGCGACTCCAGTTCGCCCAGGTAGCGCACCACGGAGGACTCCACCGCCTCGCCTGCCACACCCCCGACGCCGCATCGTTGCTCGAGCGTGGCGGCCGGAAACACGAATTCGTCACGCGGCTGGCCGAAGCGGACATCGGAACCGAAGTGCGCCGCATACGGGCCAAGCTCCAACGGCGGCGGCCGCGACAAGGACACAGCCGCCGGCATCCAGAGCTTGCCGAGCACCAGGCGGAATAACTGGAGGTTGGCTGCCAGGTAGGCCGTCAGCAGCGCCTCACGGCCAGCAAAGACGCCGTCGATCTCAATTGAGAAGACGGCGTAGCCGTCGCGCACGGTCAGCGCCGTGTTGATGCCCCGGTACCAGATCCGACCATAGCGCAGCAGGCCCTCCGCGGCATCGCGCACGCTCCGAGAGGACAACAGCAGCAGGCGCAGCGGGCCGGCGTTCTCCATATTGGCGCGCGCGCCGACCAGCACTTCGAGATGGGGCCGGCCGGTCGCGTCCGCCGCATCAGCCAGGATGCGGCCGCATACCTGTAGCGCCAGGGGTGCCATGGGTTCATGCAGCGACGCGTGCCCGATCCCATGACGCGCCAGGATTGGCCAGGGATCGTCGCCCTGCGCCTGAAGAACTTCGACCACCCCGCAAGCGTGCCGACTGGCACGGAGCGGCTCTCGGGCTTCAAGGTTCGGGTTTTCACCAGATGTGATCGTCAGATAAAAAATAGTGACAGAAGGATAAACGCAGGATCGGACAGCTGTCCAGAATACCTGCACCGCCCCCACTGCAAAGGGCTTCACCTTCAGGAGACTATTCATGCATTTTCTCGACGACAGCCTGCTTCCCGAGAACCAGGAAAAGCTGGTGATCCAGGTCGCGCCCTACGGCCCCCAGTTTCTGCCATCCGATTCGGACGACATTCCGGTGAGCATGGATGCTCAGATCCAGAAGGCCGTCGATTGCTATAACGCCGGCGCCACGGTGCTTCATGTGCATGTGCGCGAGGCAGACGGCAAGGGCTCCAAGCGCCTGTCGATGTTCAACGAGATGCTGGCCCGTCTGCGTGCCGCCGTTCCGGACATGGTGCTGCAGGTCGGCGGCTCGATCTCGTTTGCGCCGGAGGGCGAAGGCAAGGCCGCCGAATGGCTGGACTATGACAGTCGCCATATGCTGGCCGAACTGGATCCCAAGCCGGACCAGGTGACCATTGCGATCAACACCAGCCAGATGAATATCTGCGAGATGCTGACCGCCGACGACGTCAAAGGCACCATCCTCGAGAAGCCTGAATACTTCAAGGCGTACAGCGAGATGGTGGTCGACTCTAAGCCGTCGTTCTTCATCGAGCACCTGGAGCGCCTGAGCCGGGCCGGAATCCAGCCGCACTTCATGCTCGGTCACGTGGCCCAATTGGAGACCGTTGAGCGCCTGATCCGCAAGGGCCTGTATCGCGGCCCGCTGATCCTGAACTATGTCGCCATCGGCGGCGGCGCGGCCGGCCTGCACCCTGCTGACATGATCGAGTTCGCGCGCCGCACGCCGGACGGCGCGGTGCTGACGATCGAAAGCGCCATGCGCGCGGTGCTGCCGATGAACGCCATGGCGATCGCGCTGGGGCTGCATGTGCGCGTGGGCATCGAGGACAACCTGTGGGGCCGCAAAGGCGAACGCATGACCTCGGTGCAGCAAATCGAGCAGACCGTGCGTCTGGCGCGCGAGTTGGGCCGCGAGGTAGCCAACGGTAAGGAAGCGCGCCGCATCTACAAGATCGACGAGTGGTACGACAGCGCCGACGAAACCATCCGCCAGCTGGGCATGGCGCCGAACCGCAAACCAGGCCAGCGCGGCTTCACGGTGCCGGGCAGCGTCTGAGCACAGCCATGCCGCCACGTCACGCGCGGCGCTCCGCGCTGCGCGTGATGCTTACCTCCGAATACAGTTTCCGGCAGAGACCAATCATGAAGCTGAACAACAAGATCGCCTTGGTGACGGGCGTTGGTCCGGGCCTGGGCCAGGGCATCGCCGTGGCACTGGCACGCGCAGGCGCCGACCTGGTGATTTGCGACATCAACCCGGCGTCGCTGGCCGCCGCGCGCGAGGCGGTCCTCGCCGAGGGCCGCCGCTGCCTTTCCGTCGCTTGCGACGTGTCGTCGAGCCAGCAAGTGGCCGACATGTTTGCGCAGGCGCGCGAGACCTTCGGCACAGTACATATACTCGTCAACAATGCCGCGCTGACCCCCAACCGCCCGGTGGACACCGAGCGCCGCAACCAGCTTTATACGTACCTGCAAACGCCGCTGCCACGCGCGTCGCTCGGCTTCACCAGCGAGATCACCGACGAAGAATGGCTGCGATATTGGGGCGTAAACGTGCATGGCACCTTCTATTGCACCCGAGAAGCGCTCCGGCTGATGCAGCCGCAACGCTATGGTCGCATCGTCAATATCGCCTCGATCGCCGGGATCTCGTCAAAGAGCGCGCACAGCCCGCACTACAGCGCCACCAAGGGCGCCGTGGTGGCCTTCACGCGCTCCGTGGCGCTGGAAGTGGCCGGGGCGAACATCCACGTCAACGCGATGGCACCTGGCGGCGTCGCGACGCCGGCCTTCAACGAATTTCTGGAAAGGATCGGCGAGGACGGCCGCAACCGGCTCTGGCAAGGCTGCCCAGCAGGCCGCTTCGGCACCGTGGAGGAGTACGCCGCAACCGTGCTGCACCTCGCCAGTGACGAGCACTACCTCGTAGGCCAGGTCATCAGCCCAAATGGCGGCTCGGTGATCTGAGCCCGCCTTCAGACTTCGAAAACCATGCAACTCAATCTTTTTCCACACTACAAGGCGCTGCGCGATACCGGTGTGCTCGGCAGCGAGCTCGATCCGCTGACTGACTGGGATCCCGGCTGGATCGCTGGGTGGGTCGCACTGGCGCGCGATGCGCAAGCTGACGATGTGCTTGACCCCAAGCTGGTCGCGCTAATCCGCCTGAATCTCGATGTCACCGCCACCCACCTGTACAGGCCGGGTGTGTCCCGCCACGTGCGCGAGGCTATCCGCCTGGGCGCCACCCGCGCCGAGATCCTGGAAGTGTTCAAGCTGGCCAGCGTGGTCGGCATCCACGCCTGCGCGGTTGGCGTGCCGGCGCTGGCCGAAGAACTGGCGCGCGCTGGCATTCCCGATGACCCCGTGACGCCCGGCGCCACGCCGGTGTGCGACGCGGTGCGTGCCAACGGCATGTTCAATCCTCTTTGGGAAACGCTCTATCGCTGGGATCCCCAGTACCTTGAGAAATTCCTCGCAATGGGCTTCGGCTTGTGGAAGGACAACATCCTGCCGCCGCTGTGGATCGAGTTTCTCTGCATTGCCGGCGATGCCGCGATCACCCACATGTACGGCCACGGCACCCAGCGGCATATCGAAGCCGCGCTGCGGCTCGGCGCCACGCGCGCGCAGATCCTGGCGGTGCTGAAGATCGTCAGCCTGCAAGGCATCGAGGCCTGCGAACTCGCGGTGCCGATGCTCGACCGCGCCATGCGGGAAACCGCGGCCTGACCCCGGGGCCGGATCTGCCGGCCTCTTCCCGCAAAGCCCAGGAGTACGCCGTGCATCCAATCGCCCCCACTGCAGGCAATACAGCATCGCTCCCTCAGGACGCCGACACGCTCGCCGCCATCTATCGCAAGATCATGTGGCGGCTGCTGCCGTTCCTGTTCGTTGCCTACGTGCTGAACACGATCGACCGCATCAATATCTCGTTCGCCAAACTGCGCATGGCCAGCGACCTCGGACTCTCGGATGCCGCCTATGGCATCGGTGCGGCGGCCTTTTTCGCCGGGTACATCCTGTTCGAGGTGCCAAGCAACCTGTATATGCAGAAAATCGGCGCGCGCCTGACCATCACACGCATCATGCTGCTGTGGGGCCTCGTGACGATCGCCACCAGCCAGGTCAGCTCGCCGGAAGCGCTCTACGTCGCGCGCTTCCTGCTCGGCGTGGCCGAGGCAGGCTTCTTTCCGGGCGTCATCCTCTACCTGACCTACTGGTTCCCGACCCAGCGCCGTGGACGGATCACCTCGCTGTTCCTGATGTCTGGCACCTTCGCCGGAATGATCAGCGGCCCGCTGGCCGCGGCGATCATGCTGCACCTGGACGGATGGATGGGGCTGCGAGACTGGCAGGCGCTGTTTGTGGTGGAAGGCATCCCTGCGGTGCTGCTCGCCCTCGTCGCCTATCGTTTCCTCGACGACAGTCCGGCACAGGCGGCGTGGCTCAGTCCGACAGAGAAGTCACTGCTTGCCAGCGATCTTGGCAAAGAGGTCCACGCACAACAACACGGCGGGATCAAGGCCCTGCTCAAGGATCCACGCATCTACGTCATCGGCCTTACCTTTCTTTCGATCTATGCCAGCACCAATACCATCGCGTACTGGATGCCCACGCTGATCCAGGGCTTTGGTGAGGCCCAGGTGACACGCATCGGCTGGATCTCCACACTGCCCTATGTATTCGGACTGGTGACGATGTACCTGCTGGCGCGCAGCTCGGATCGCCACCTGGAACGGCGCTGGCACGTCGCGGGCTGCCTCCTGGTGGCAGCGGCCAGCTTCCTGCTGATGGGTATCGTGCGCGATGAACTGGTGCCTTCGGTGCTATGCATGACAATCGGCGCCGCGGCATGCCTGGCGGCGCTGCCGGTGTTCTGGACGATCCCGCCGGCATATCTCGGCGGCACGCAGGCGCCTGCCGGCATCGCCTTTGTCAGCAGCCTTGGGGGCGTGGCGGCCCTGCTGAGCCCGATTGCAGTGGGCGCGATCAAGACCCGCACTGGAGACCTTTACCTCGCGTTCGACCTGCTTGCTGCACTGCTGGCAGTGGGAGCGGTCGTTCTGTTGCTTGCGCTGCCGGCCCGGCTGCTGGGGCACAGCCGCCGGCCTGGCGATGGGGCCGGCCAGGGCTAGACAATGGAGCCCAACGCGCATGGCCCGTTGACAGAGGGGTTGGGAGGCGCCGCCCAGCGCCCAACCGCAGTTGGCTGAAGCGGGCTGCGGTTCGGCGGTTCGGCTAGGGACGGCCAAATGGCAAGGAGGGGTTGCGGATTCAACGGGTCAACCCCTTCACCGACGCTACGGAATTCGGATTGAGTACGAAGAAAGCGCACTGATGTACTGCACCCCTCCCGAGGCCGTTGCTCCACGAGTTCTCCCCCCTTGCGGCAGATGCACCATACACTGTATATTTGTACAGTATCTCGATTCAGCAGCCCCCCGGCCCGCAGCGACGGACCGCCTCCCCCAATTCCTTGACGACCATTTCCATGTCCCAAGACGACACCGCCCTTTTGGAAGACGACACCTCTCAAATCCATGAGCCCCGGCTTTGGCGAGACAAAGGCTGGACGGCGAAGGTGGTGAAGAACGAGGACGGCGAGGGGTGGGCGGTCGAGATGTTCCGCGACGGCAGCGCGGAACCTGCCCTCGTTGGCCCGTGGACAATGGGCAGAAACAAGGTCGATCCGAAGCCGCTCGACGCTACCGCACACCAGACATTAGTGAAGACGGCATCCGAGGTCATCCGCCGGCACGAGCAGCAATTGCACGCACGGCTCAACAAGCAAGTCTCCATCGAGATCGCCTCGCAGCTCGTGAATGTCAGGCTGGCGATCACGCCAGACGAATTCGAGCCATTCGGCACACTGACGGCCCTTGATTCGTTCGGGGACGTTCTCGCAAGCGTCAATGTGCAACCGGACTTTCGTTTGACGACGGAAAGCGCAACAAGATGGGCCGAGGGCGGATTTGGTCAGATCCGGCATTGACGGGGTAGCCAGAGTGACCCCTCAACATACACACCTGGATTGCAGACAATACGAAGATCGCACCTCAAAACCGGTGCCGAGCTTCGCGCAGCTTGGTGAGTTGCACTGAATCTGCCCCTAAGGGTGCAAATCAAAAGCGTAGGGGCTCCGCGCGAGCGCGGTACTGCTCTATCCACCTTACAGACTGTGCGATGCCTCCGAATGGAAAGAAATGCAAGCTCACCTTTCCATGCGCTTCTGTCAGGCCCGTGGCCAGACGATCAACAAAAAGATCCGGCCCCGCCGTACCGAACAGCTTGCCGATTGAAACGCCGTACTTGGACCACATCGATGCGCAAGCGCTGACGCCGCACAATGCGGCATAGCGCGCGAGCACTGTGACACCCGCCGGACCCGGCACGCCCACGCGCACTGGATGTTCAATGCCACGCTCGCGCAGCGCTTTCAACCATGTCAACACGATGTCAGCGTCAAATGCGAACTGCGTGACGATCAAAGGCGTCATGCCGCGCCTTTTGATGCTGTGGCACTTGCGTTCGAGCACATCCCACCGATCGGCCGCGCTCATGACCGGATGACCGTCTGGATGACCACCCACGCCGATCACCTTGATGCCCGAATGCTCGAAAACTCCAGTTTCGATTAGCGAGGAACTGTCGGGAAATGGCCCCATCGGGGTGGACGGATCTCCAGCGATCACGAAGCAGCGCTCGACGCCGGCTTCAGCGACCGCGCGCTTGACGAACGATTGAAGCTCGGCGAGCGAGGAAACACGGCGCGCAGAAAAGTGCGGCATGGGCTCAAAGCCGAGTCTGCGGACCGCCCGCGCTGCGGCCAGTCGCGCGTCGTCGTCCTCGCGTGGCAGGTACGGAATGGAAATTGTTGCCGCGGGCACCATTCGGGGCGCCGCCGCGGTCAGCGCAGCGATGTCCTTCGCGCTGACTTCCAACGAATAGGCGTCGGTGATGCTGCTAACGGGCCTGGGCTTGTCGGGATTAATCAAGGGTCTCGCAATACTTGGCAAATATTGGGGCAACTCCGACACGCCAGCGCTAATCGGCCGGGCTAGAAGCCATTCAACGCATTCAGGAGGCCCCGGGGGTCGCGTCGCTCATCCGACGCGGCACATCAGTCTTTTGCTGGTTCCTCGTCGCCGTAGAATTTCACGCCCAACTGGATGCGCTCACGGCCGTTTTCCACCCGATGCCTGTTCGTGTCGCGCAGCGAGTAGACGCAGCCGCAGTACTCCTGCTGGTAGAAATTTTCGCGCTTGCTGATCTCGATCATGCGCGCGGAGCCGCCGGCCTTGCGCCAGTTGTATTCCCAGTACATCAGGTCGGGGTACCTGGCCGCCGCACGCACGCCGCAGTCGTTGATCTGCTGCATGTTCTTCCAGCGCGAAATACCCAGAGAACTGGAAATCACCGGAAAGCCGTGCTCATGCGCATACAAAGCCGTGCGCTCGAAACGCATGTCGAAGCACATCGTGCAGCGCACGCCGCGCTCAGGCTCGTGCTCCATGCCCTGCGCCCGTTCGAACCAGTTGTCCCGGTCGTAGTCCGCATCGATGAAGGGAACCCCGAACTGCTCGGCGAAGCGGATGTTCTCGTTCTTGCGCAGCTCGTATTCCTTGAGCGGATGGATGTTGGGGTTATAGAAGAAGATGGTGTAGTCGATGCCGGAGGCCAGCATGGCCTCCATGACCTCGCCCGAGCAGGGCGCGCAGCAGGAATGCAGCAGCACCTTGTCGTGACCGCCGGGCAGCGGAAGCGGCCTGCGTTCGATGGTGGTGTTCATCAGTTGGCTCCTGGCGCAATGGCGGTGGCAGTGACAGGCATTTGGCAATGCTTGTAGCCACCGGGCAGGTATCACGATGCCAGCGCGCCAATGCGGGATATCTGAGCACCGAGCGTGATCAGCGGGTGCAGGCCACGGAAGGGTTTTGGAGGGAGGGGCCGAACTAACAGCGGACCAGTCAGTTCCGCGCGATAGAACATTGGCCGATATCAACGGAACCAGCAGCAGCCCATTCCACGGCCTTCAATCTACCGGGGCAATCCCTCCGCACCACTTCCTGCTTTAGCTCAGCACTAGGCCGGGAGTTCCCCTCGGATGATTTCCGCGCCCGCACTGAGAGCATTTAGCTTGCCTCTTGCCACTCCGCGAGGTAAGGGCGCCATGCCACAGTTAGTGCAAGGATAGAGCTTGTCGGCATCCACAAACCGAAGCGCCTTCCGTAGGGTATTAGCGACTTCCTCTGGCGTCTCAATGGTATTAGTTGCCACGTCAATGGCCCCTACCATCACTTTCTTGCCACGAATGAGTTCAATCAGGTCAATTGGGACATGAGAGTTGTGGCATTCCAGGGAGATAATATCGATGCTGGATTTCTGCAGCTTGGGAAAAGATTCTTCATACTGACGCCATTCAGACCCCAGCGTCTTTTTCCAGTCAGTATTGGCCTTGATGCCGTAACCATAACAAATATGGACAGCAGTTTCACATTTAAGCCCTTCAATCGCCCTTTCCAGCGTGGCAACGCCCCAATCATTCACCTCATCAAAGAAGACATTGAATGCAGGCTCGTCAAATTGAATAATATCAACGCCAGCGGCCTCGAGTTCCCTGGCTTCCTGATTGAGGATTGTAGCGAACTCCCAGGCCAGCTTTTCGCGGCTCTTATAATGGTTATCATAGAGCGTATCAATCATCGTCATGGGACCCGGCAGGGCCCATTTAATGGGTTGCCTGGTTTGCTGACGCAGAAACTTGGCGTCCTCAACAAAAACGGGCTTCTGGCGGCTCACTGCACCAACGACTGTCGGCACGCTCGCATCGTACCGGTCGCGAATTCTAACGGTCTCACGTTTCTCGAAATCAACCCCGCTTAGATGTTCAATAAACGTGGTGACAAAATGCTGACGAGTTTGCTCGCCATCACTGACAATATCAATGCCTGCTTGCTGCTGTTCTTGCAGTGACAAACGCAAGGCATCTTGCTTACCCTCAATTAGCGCCTCGTCTTGTAGTTTCCAAGGCGACCAAAGTTTCTCGGGTTGCGCAAGCCAGGAAGGTTTGGGCAAGCTGCCGGCAGTCGAGGTAGGGAGTAGTTTTTTCATGGCAAATGATCTCGTATGTTTTTGATTAATTAGAGAGCGCAATTGTCAGCCCATTGTTCGAGAATGCTCTTGTACGGTTTGATAAAGCGCTCCTCCGCAAACTTTCCTTGCTTAATAGCCAGCTGACTACGCTCCACCCGATCATAGACAATTTGCGTCAATGAATAATCCAGGTTCTTCAAGCTAGGTTGATATACCTTCCCTGCCGAAGAATTGGCGTTGTAAATCTCGGGCCGATAAATTTTTTGAAATGTCTCCATCGTGCTGATGGTGCCGATAAGCTCAAGATTGGTGTAATCAAGGAGCAGATCGCCGAGAAAATAGAAGGCCAATGGTGCAGAACTATTGGGAGGCATGAAAAACCTAACCTGCAACCCCATCTTTTCGAAATACTGATCTGTCGAGGAAGATTCGTTTTGTTGATACTCGACGCCCAGTATGGGGTGCCTGTTCTCGGTTCGATGATAAGTCTTGCTGCTTGAGGCGCTGATGCAGATGACGGGCGGCTTATTGAAGTTTTCTTTGTAAACATCCGAGTTTACGAAGCTCTTGAATAGCTTTCCGTGCAAATCACCAAAATCATCAGGCGTGCTGAATGTGGATTTATTATTATTGTGCTCTGGCAGCAGTACGCTGAAGTCGTAATCGCGCACGTAAGAGGAAAAATTATTTCCCACGATACCATCAATGCGTTCGCCGGTCTTTTTGTCGACGATATTGGTTTTCAATATCTCGATCAACGGGAACACTTCGTTACCGCCTTCGGTATCAACGCCCATTTCTACGGAGATGATCTCGAGATCGACAGAATAACGATCACCTCCCGGGTTATCCCAATACGCCAGGTTATTGAAACGATTGTCAATCATCCTTAGCGTGTTGCGCAAATTTTCCTGGCGACTCTCTCCGCGGGCCAGATTAGCAAAGTTGGTTGTTATGCGAGTACTGTCCGATGGCTGATAGTTTTCATCGAAACAAATGCTCTTGATGCTAAATGTAAACGCTTTATTCATTGCGATCTGATGCCCCGGTTTCTAATAGAAAACTTGAATCTATTTCTTGCTTATTGAGCCCGTTCTTCAGGCCGCGACCACTTCCTCAGCGTTGGCAGATCTTGTATGACGCGTCAGTTCGACCAACGGCAGTGCACGTTGGACCGCCAGTCTGGCCCGCTGGATCAGGGCCCCGTTCTGCAGGCGGTAGTCGACGAAATCCTTGTCGGTGGCGTAGACGCCCAACGGCAAGGTACGTGCTTGGAAGAAGCTGAACAGCGGCCGCAACTGGTGGTCGATCATCAGGGCATGGCGTTCGCTGCCGCCTGTGGCAGCCAACAAGACCGGCTTGTCGACCAATGCGTCCTGATCAATGAAGTCGAAGAAATGCTTGAACAGCCCCGTGTAGGAACCGCGGAAGACCGGTGTTGCCACCACCAGGACGTCAGCCTGCTCGACTGCCGCAAGTTCCCGCTCCACCGTGTCAGGCAGTTGAGAGCGCCAGACTGCACCGGCAAGCTGCGGCGCGAGCTGACCCACTTCGACCAGGCGCGGTTCGCACGGGACTTCTTCGGCGATCAGGTCCAACAGTTGCTCTGCCAGGGCAGCAGACTTGGAGGGGCGTTGCAGGCCACCGGAGACCGCTACGACGCGGAGTGGAAGTGTCATTTTTGCGTTCATATGGATAAATCTGCGCGGCGCCGGGCAACCCGATGCGCACCGCATGCAAGCACGTTGACTAAACCAACAGTGCGCATTAACAGCAGGCCATCGTCGTTGCTCGCGCGGATCGTTTGGCCGAGGCGGCGCATTGCCCGCCGTTTGCTGCCATCCCGTCAAGCAAGGTGCAAACCTACTGCACGGTTTTAAGCATGCTTTGCCAATCCGCCACGTTGGAGATAAGCCAGCAAGCCACCGCTCAACGACGAAACCTGCTTAAACGCCAGCGCAACCGGAGCTTGTGGGTAACGGCCATGAGGGCTCCGGTGAATGCGAACAAACAGTAGGAGCGGATGCTAGCGATAGCCGCGCATGAAGTAAAATGGTTAAAACTCACACGTCGATGAATGCAATTCATATCACTGATTGAACGCATCCACGCCGGCAACGTTGGCAAGTCGCGCAACAAGAGGTGTTGACGGCCAAGATGGACGTGGTGCCCGTAGGACTGAGCGTGCGCGGCATCGCCAAACAGATCCTCCTGGGGGCACGCGAGGCGGACATCGCCAAAGTGGTCGAGTCCATCTCCCAGATGGAGGCGTCTGTCGGCACCTTTCAACCTGGTATTCGTGTCGCCTGGACTTGAGCAGCCCGTTGAGCAGCCCGTTGCTTCCCTAGGGCGGACCTTGCACAACGGCCTGCATTGGGCAACTACAAGCTACCCAGCCTCAGCCAGACCCAGGAGAGGTCTCGCGCGTTCCCACCAGTGCGGGATTCGATCCGTTCCGAGCAGCGCCGCTTTTGGTCAGGACGTGACAACCAAAGCGCGATTCGCCCGATCTTCCTCTGTCAGCGACTTTCACCCTTTAACTCCTTGCGGGTTCGCGGGCGAACACTGTATATTTATACAGTTGTCGCAGCACCCCGGAAAAGCTGGCTCCTGCAGTCGAGCCCGAGCGGCGCCTGCGCTTTCTCTCCTCCACCTCGAAAGGCAATCATGTTCGTGGACCGCACCGAAATCATCAACGCCGCCAAGGCACTGCGCGCCAGCCAGGAAGAATCCAGGTACAGCAAGCTCGTCGCGCTCGCGAACAAGCAACTCAAGGCGATGCAAACGGCAATCCAGAAGGGCAAGGAAGAATTCGAGACCAGACTGGTACTCGACATCAACGAAGATAATCCGCAAGCAGCGCTGGAACCACGCGCGCAACGGCTAGCCGAAGACCTCAGAGCGCAGGGCTACACCGCAACGGTGACCACGTTTGCCGAGGTCAGCACCGACCGCAAGAACTGGACGCCGAATATCACTGTCGCCATCGGTCTGGGCGACTTGGTTTCCGATGTCGACAGCAAGTTAGCGGCAAGCACGGTGACCGACGAGGCCGAGGTCGCGCTGGCTGGCGAAGCTGTCAGCGAAATGGCCTGACAGCCGGCGGGCAATCCAAAATAAGGGACGGCATCACCGGGCTTTGCGCACGGTCGCGTGTGTGATGGCTGTTCCCGCAAGGGAAAGCTGCACGCAATCTTCCCGTGGCGCATAGCGAGAAATGAGTTGCCGGCAAGTGGCTTCTGCACGATGCCATTGACCGTCTTCGGCATTGAAATGTGCGGCGCCTCGAGAATGGTCGGCATAACGTCCACCAGGTGAAGGAACGCTTCACGGGGCTTTTCGTCGTGCTTGATCCGCACCGGCCATGCCACGACCATCGGATTCCGCGATCCGCCCAAGTGCGGCGCTACCTGCTTTCTCCACTGAAAAGGCGTGTTACCTGCCCAAACCCAACTTATAGGGTAGTGCCGTTCCGATCCGGGGCCGCCCAGTTGTGCGACTCGTTTCAGGTTGTCCTCAATCGGCGTTGGCACGCCGTTCAGTGACTTGATCTCGTTGAACGTGCCATCGGGGCCACCTTCGCCAGACGCGCCGTTGTCGCCGACAACGTAGATGATCAGTATGTCGTCGGCATCCGGGAGTTGCCCTACCGTCTCAAGCAGGTGTCCAACTTCGCGGTCGGCGTTGACAGTTGTCCCATGTGGGCACCCAGTTCGGCCTCGGCGTCGGTTTTGTATCCGGGGGGACGATGCCCATCCTCACCTGGCTCTGGACGACCACCTCGCCGCCCTACCCTGGCGGCCACTTCTATTCCGACTGCACGAGGGAGTGCATTTCGCCTCGCGTCTTTACCTAGGGGTTCCGAGGGGGTGTCCCGGTTCGTTAAATCTATGTCCCCATATGACAAATGAACTGGCCGATCTTCGCAAATAATGGCTGGGTTGGGGCCAGTCGGTATCGGTCTCGATTAAATCCGGCAGCGCTACCCCGAGCCTGTGGCAGTTCTTGATCGACAGGAGCACCAAGCCGGTACTTCCCGTACTTCATATTTGCTGGAAGTGGTAGCGCCAAAAGCCAAGCTCCACAATCTCTCTTCCCGGACCTGCCATGAACTTTCTTGACGGACACCTGTTCCCCGAAAACCAGCAACCGCTGATCATCACCGCTGCGCCTTATGCGCCCTCGTGGGTTCCGTCGGACTTTCCCGAGGAGATCCCTGTCACCATGGAGGAGCAAATCCAGAAAGCCGTGGATTGCTACAACGCCGGCGCCACCGTGCTGCACCTTCATGTGCGCGAACTCGACGGCAAGGGCTCCAAGCGTCTGTCCAAGTTCAATGAGCTGATCGCCGGCGTCCGCGCCCGCGTGCCGGAGATGATTATCCAGGTCGGCGGATCCATCAGTTTCGCTCCCGAAACCGAAGGCGCGGCAGCAAAGTGGCTCTCGGATGACACGCGCCACATGCTGGCCGACCTCGACCCCAAGCCCGACCAAGTGACGGTCACCGTCAATACGTCGCAGATGAACGTTCTCGAGCAGTTCGACCACCGCGACATCGTGGGCAGCTCGATGGAAGATCCCGCGGTCTTCAATGCGTACAAGGAAATGACGGTGCCGGCGCAGCCGGGCTGGGTGGAGGAGCACGTCCGCCGCCTGACCGCAGCGGGGATCCAGAGCGCCTTCCAGTGCTACAACGTCAACAGCTTCGAGTCCGTGGAACGGCTGATGCGCCGCGGGATCTACAAAGGCCCGCTGGTCATGAACTGGGTGGCGATTGGCGGCGGCATGGACTCGCCGACCGTCTACAGCCTCGCCAACTTCATGCGCGGTGTGCCGGATGGCGCAGTCGTGACGGTGGAAAGCTCGGTACTCAACGTGCTGCCAGTCAACACCATCGGTATTGCGATGGGGCTGCATGTTCGCTGCGGCACGGAAGACAATCTCTGGAACCAGACGCGGACCAAGAAGATTGGCACCGCAGCACAGATCGAGCAACTGGTGCGCATCTCTCGCGAGCTGAGCCGCCCGATCGCTACCGCTAAGGAAGCGCGCGAAATGTGCAAGATCGGCGTGTTCTACGACACGGTAGAAGAATCGCTGGAAGCCAACGGGTTCGCACCCAATCGAAACGGTGGACGTCAAGGCTTCCTGCAGAAGGCTGCCTGATCAGGCTTCTGCTCTTGGGGGGCCTTAGCGCCCCTTCGAACGTCGATGTCTGCGCCGCCCTCTCAATTTGAGAGGGCGTTTTTCTTGGCTCATCGCCGATTTCCGTGGAGGGCTGATGGCTGGCGGCTGAGTCGGGCCAGGAGCGGTCATCACTGCCGAGACTGCTGGATGACCGAGTTGGGTCGGAGAACGCCCCACCCATCGCCCTAATGCGATGTCACCTACTTGCCCTGAAGCCCATCGAACGTCTTCAGCAATTCCACCACCGCCTGCTTGCAATCGGCCTGACTTGGCGCGTCGGCGCGCAGCGCGGCGAATGCGCGGTCAATAGCCTTGTCGAGAACGTGCCAGTCGTCCGCCGCCCTGGGTTTCAAGCCCGCTTCGGCCGCATCCCAGGCGACCTCCAGATCCTTGATGCGCGTCTTCGCCGCAGGTAGATCGCCCTTGTCGACGATAAGACCGACGTCCGCCGCGATGTGGCGGAAAGCCGTCAGGTCTCCCAACTTGGACGCGGCCTTAGGCTGAGCGGCAGGGCTGGCCTGAGCCGATGCGTTAGGGGCGGCGCCTGCTGCAGGTTCATCGGCTGACCTGGAGCATCCGACTGTAAAGGCGAGAACAACAGTGGCTAACACGGCGGCAACGGGACGCGCGAGCGATTGGAACTGAGGCATGGAGTTTCCTTGAGTGCGAGTTGGAGGTTATTCAGTGGCCTGTTCGTTCCTGCCGTTGTCGAAGCCGAACTGTGCGACAGCCACCAGTATCACGATCATGGACAGGAACAGGGCACTCGTCCACATGGCACCCATGCCGAAGCCGCCGTATGTCCTGGCCTGCGTCAGTAGATCACCGAGCGCGGCGCCAAAGGGGCGCGTGAGGACGTAGGCCATCCAGAAGGTCAGCACGGTGTTGCCGCCGATTCGCCAGATTGCGTAGGTCATGCCGATCAGCAAACCGAACGCAATCGCGCCCCAGGTGAAGCCAAGCCCAAGCGCCTCGGTGGCCAGGTCGCCGGCCGCCGTGCCGAGGGCGAACGTGCAGAGGATGGCTGCCCAGTAGAACCGTTCCCGCTTGCGTGTGTCGATGGACTGGATGGACAGGGTGCCCTCCACCCGGTACCAGACCCAGAACAGGGCAGCGAGCACTACGGCGAAGACCGATGTGCTGACGTACAGGCTGACACCGAGGCCATCGGTAAGCAGGTCGGTAATCTGCGTGCCAACCACGCTCACAAGCACAACCGTAAGCCAGTAGATCCAGGGGGCGTAGCGCCGCGTGCGCAACTGCATGAACAAGGCCGCCGCCAGCAACGTACCCATCAAGGCACCGGTCAAGCCCTGTCCCCAGCCGGCATTGACTGCCAGGAAGTCAGCGCCCGTCTCGCCTACCGTGGTGGACAGGATCTTGATGATCCAGAACGAGAAGGTGATTTCAGGGACTTTGTTGAGCCAGTTGGTTGGTCTGGTTGCTGGCAGTGCGTGCATTGTGTGCTCTCCGGCATAGGCGTATGAGCGGAGTCTGGCTGGGTTGACTTAGCTCCCCCTTAGGCTGCCAACGTCCCTAAGCGCCGCATCTACGTCGCGCACAAGCTCGCGCATGTGGTCCTGCACTCGGGCCCTGCTCGACCTCAATACCGACATCCAACGCGCGGCGTGGAGCGAGTGAACAGGACCTAGCAGGATGGATCGCCTGCGCAAGCCGGTGCGATTCGGATGCGCTGCCCTGCCCGCCGGGTCCGCCAGGTGTCAAGCGTCGCCAGCGCGCAACATTCCCCAGCATCCCCACTTCCCCGGGCGCCCCGCCAGCCGGGCAGGAAAGCCGGATGAAGGCTTTGCCCCACTACGATCCAACGGACTGCTCATTGGCAGGCCGCCGTCGCGCGTACTGGTCACGGGCAGCGTCACCACACCCACTACAAGTAAGAGCCCGAGGAGATGATCTTGAAGAGCAAGTACACCGCGCTGGCACTCGCAGTTGGCGCCGTCTGCGCCGGACAGGCCCAGGCCCAATCCAACGTCACGCTGTACGGCCTGATCGACACGACCCTGAGCACGATCAGCAACGCCGATGCCCAGGGCCACCGCCTGACCGGCTTTCATCAACCCGCCTGGTTCAGCGGCAACCGCTGGGGCCTGACGGGCGCCGAAGACCTTGGTGCCGGCACCAAGGCCATCTTCAAACTGGAGAGTGAGTTTCAGAGCTTCGATGGCGCCATGGATACACCCGGCGTGCTGTTCAACCGCGACGCCTGGGTCGGCATCGATAACGCCACGCTTGGCAAGATCACATTTGGTCGCCAGGATGCGATCGCGCGCGATCCGATCGCCTCGGGCATCTACGGCGACCCCTACGGCTCAGCCGTACTGACCACCGAGGAAGGCGGCTATACCAACAACAACAACTTCAAGCAGCTTGTGTTCTACGCGGGCAGCGCCACCGGCACCCGCATGAACAACGGCGTGGTGTGGAAAAAGATCTGGGACAATGGCCTCGTGGCGGGCGCCGGCTACCAGTTCGGCGAAACGCCGGGCAATCCATCAAGGAACACCACGGAGAGCGTGACGCTCGGCTACAACGGCTCCAACTTCCACGTATCAGGCTTCTACACCCAGGCCAAGCTGGGTGACCTGTGGCACCGTTCGTACTCCGTCGGCGGCAACTACATCTGGGGCATCGTGCGCGCGAATGCCGGTTACTTCCACTACACGGCGGACCAGGGAGCGCTTGGCATGCGTCGTGACGATGCCTACACGGTGTCGCTCAAGATCGCGCCGGCTGGTGCGTTCGACTATGCCATCGGCTACCAGATGATGAAGGCCGGAAATGCCGCACTCAACGCAGACGGGTTCACGCTGAACGCATTCACCGACACGTCGGCGTCGACCGTCACGGACAGCGGCCGGAAGAACACAATCTACGGCTCGATCTTCTATCACTTCTCCAAGCGTACCGAAGTCTATCTGGCGGCCGATTACATGTTCCTGCAGCACGGCTACCACGCATCGCAGTCCAACGGTTTCTCGCACCAGAGCGAGTTCGCGGTCGGCATGCGGACCCGCTTCTGACCCGCGTCTGACCCGTTGGCGGCGCACCTGCGCCGCCACACGGTTCAGTGCTTTCCGATACTTTCCTTTTCGCCGGCCCACAAGGCCGGCTTTTTTACGCCCGCTCCGCGCCTGCTTTCAGGCCACGCGCGTTCCTGTCCTTGGGCACACCGGCCGGATGCCAAACGAAAAAAACCACGCCTGCGATGAGCAGGCGTGGGAAATGGAGAAACTGAATCGACCTTCGTGTGCGAACTATATACTTGCCCGGGAGATCGGCATGTCAACCCAGGCTGCTCGGCTTCCACTTGAGCAGGCGCTTCTCCACGCTGGTGAGCAGGTAGTCGGCAGCGAGTGCCACGACCGCCAGCACGATCATCGCCGCGAATACGCCGCTGGCGTTGAACGCCCCCTGTGCCGTGGCGATCAGCAGACCGATACCCTGCTTCGAGCCGAGGAACTCGCCAACTACCGCCCCCACCAGGGCAAAGCCGAAGCTCACATGCAGGCTGGCCAGGATCCAGCTCAGGGCCGAAGGCACGACCACCGAGAACGTGAGCTGACGCTTTGACGCTCCCAGGATCTGGGCATTGGCAATCAGGTACCGGTCAGCCTCACGCACCCCCTGGAACGCGTTGCCGAACACAACGAAGAACACCATTACCACCGCCAGCGCCACCTTCGATGCCATGCCGAGGCCAAGCGCGATAACGAAGATCGAGCCAAGCACCACCCGAGGAATCGAGTTCGCGATCTGGATATAGATGCTGAACACATCCGCCAGAAGCTTGTTTCGTCCCAGGATGATGCCGCACAGCACCCCCGCCACCGAGCCGATCAGGAAACCCAGCCCGGTTTCTTCGAGTGTCACCCACACCTGGGTCAGAAGCGGCCCTTGCGAGGTGCCATTCACCAGCCAGTCCTGAATCTGCTCGGCAATCAGCGACGGCATGGAGAAGAAGAATGGGTCGATCCAATGCAACCGCCCCGCCAACTCCCAGCCGCCCAGCACCACCACCAGCAGCAGGATGCGTAGCCAGAAGATCAGCCAGTAGCGACGACGCACGCGCGCCCTGGCTTCTGCCTCGAAAGCCTCGTCCTGCGCGGCCATTGCGATGTTTCCTTCCATGGTCTTGTTGTAGGCGTCAGTCAATGTGAACCTCTTCGCGCAGGTCAGCCCAGATCTCCCGTGAAAGCTCGACGAAACGCTTGTCGTAGCGGATCTCCGAGGTCACGCGCGGGCGGGGCAGGTCGATTTCATAGACCCGTTTGAGCGTGGCCGGTCGCGCTGTCAGTACCAGCACGCGATCCGCCATCGCAATCGCCTCCTCCAGATCGTGCGTGACAAAGACCACCGAGCCCGCCGTCTGCGACCACAACTGCAGCAATTCGTCCTGCATCAGCGTGCGGGTCTGCATGTCGAGCGCGCTGAACGGCTCGTCCATCAACAGGATCTGCGGATTGTTGATAAAGGTCTGGGCCAGTGCCACACGCTTGCGCATGCCGCCCGAGAGTTGGTGCGGATAGTGGTTCGAGAATTTGGCCAGGCCCACCTTCCGGATCCAGGTTTCAGCCAGATCGTAGGCGGCATCGCGCGAGCTTCCGCGAAAGAGCGGGCCCGCCGCCACGTTGTGCAGCACTGTGCGCCAGGGGAACACGGCGTCGGCCTGGAAGACGAAGCCGATGCGCGGGTCGATGCCGTCGACAGGCCTGCCCATCACGCGCACCGCGCCGGAACTGGGGCGCAGCAGCCCCGTGATCAGGCTCAACGTAGTGGACTTGCCGCAGCCGGTGGGTCCGACGATCGCCACGAACTCGCCGTTGCCGACCGTCATCGAGAAATCGCGCAGAGCGACCGTGGCAGTGCCGTCCGGCGAGATGAAGCGACAGGAAACACCGTCGAACTCGATGGCCGGCGTGTCCTGCAATACAGAATCAATCATGAAGAAGTCCTTGTGGCCGGCGCTTTATGGCCACGCTATCGTGGCAACGGCCTACTTGGCCTGATCGACAAACGCATTGGTGTAGGTGCGGCTCAGCTCGATGTGCTTGCCCTTGACGGTCGGGTCGAACGACGCCAGCACCTTCAGGACGGTCTCCGGTCCGCCCGCCGGCATCTTGCCGTCGGCCGTAAACATCGGCATCGACGCAGCCAGCGCTTTGACATACAGCTCGCGGTTGTTGCCGTAGTAGTCCTTGGGCATCCTTTGCGCGATCTCATCACTGGTATGGGTCTTCATGAAGTGCAGGGTTTTGACAAACGCCCGCGCCAGCTTCTGCACCTGGTCCTTGTGGGTGTCCACCCATGCTCGCTGCATGTAGAGGCTGGATGCCGGATAGAGTCCGCCCAGCGCCTGGGTGGTACCTTCCACCGTTCGCATATCCACCAGCACCTGCGCCTCGCCGGTCTTCTGCAGTTGCGAGATCGTCGGCTCGGTAGTCATGCCCGCGTCGATGCGGCCCTGCCGAATCGCGGCAATGAACGTGGCATCCGCGCCGACAGGCAATACCGTGAACTGACTCGACGTCACGCCCGCCCGGAAGGCCAGGTACTGCGTCAGGAAGTTGGTCGACGATCCCAGCCCGGTCACGCCCAGCGTCTTGCCCTTGATATCGGCCATGCTGCGAATCTGGCTCGCGGCCCGGGTGGCCACCATCTCGGCCTCGCCTGGCACCTGGCCGAACACGACGACGGCCTCGACTTCCTTGCCCTTGCTCTGCAGGTCGATCGTGTGGTCATAGAAACCGACCACGCCTTGCACGGCGCCAGCCAGCAGTTCGTTCTCCGCATCGACGCCCGCCGGTTGTGACTGAATCTCCACGTCCAGCCCTTCATCCTTGAAGTAGCCAAGCTGCTCGGTCAGTTTGGCGGGCAGATAGATGATCTTGGTAGCGCCACCGACCATGATCGTGAGCTTGTTGCCGCCATCTGCCGCCAGTGCCGTGCCGGATACGGCCAGCATGGACAGCAAGGTGGCCAGCGCGCGGGTCCGCAAGGGATTCATGCCTGTCTCCGTCCTTTTCGGTTCTTGATCGGGAAGTGCCGCGTAGTGACCACACGGCCCGAGCCATTCTAGGCAGCCGAATCCTTCACCAAGCTTTCCTCAGGCCCAAGGGAAATCCCCGGTACACCGACATGGGTGTTCGGGCGTTCACTGTGGATCTGAAAAAAAGCCTCCCCAACCGGCAAAGCGGTCCATGAAGGTATTGCTGATCGAAGACAACGACTCGCTGGTCCACTGGCTGACCCGGCTGCTGAAGGAGGAGCGCTTCGTGGTGGATACCGCACCTGATGGCGAGGCGGCCGACCAGTTGCTCCGAACCCAGCAGTACGACGTGGTGCTGCTCGATCTGCAGATTCCCCGGCTGAGCGGCAAGAATGTGTTGCGCCGTCTGCGCGCGCGCCATAACAACGTGCCTGTGCTGATGCTGACGGCCAGCGGGGCCGTCGACGAGAAGGTGGAGTGCCTGGGTCTCGGCGCCGACGACTATCTGGTCAAGCCGTTCGAGGTGCGCGAGCTGCTAGCGCGTATCAAGGCGCTCGTACGCCGTCAGCTCGGTGAAAAGCAGACCGAGCTCAGTTGCGGCAATCTCACCTACAACAGCGACACGCGTCAGTTTTATGTCGAGGGCCTGTTGCTGGCGCTGCGCGTCAAGGAACACGCCACGCTCGAGATCCTGATGCAACGCCAGGGCAAGACCGTCTCCAAGGCCACCCTGATGGATGGCATCTACGCTATTGAGGAAGACGCCAGCGAGGACGCCGTCGAGATCTACATCCATCGCATTCGCAAGAAGCTGGAAGGTTGCCAGGCCACCATCATGACGCTGCGCGGCCTCGGCTACCTGCTGCAGCAGAAGCAATGATCCACAGCCTGCGCGCCCGACTGCTGCTATGGCTGCTGCTGCCGATGGCTGCGTTCGTCCTGATCAGCGGATACGCGTCATACCTGCGTGCGGTGGATACCGCCAACCGCGTGCAGGACCGCGCGCTGCAGGCCTCGGCGGAAGTCATCGCCGGCCAGGTCGACTGGTTCGATGGCCGGCTGCTGGTGCACGTCCCTCCCGCGGCCTTGTCGCTGTTCGACTCGCCATTTGGGGATCACGTCTTCTACAACGTCGTGGACGATACCGGGCAGGTCCTGGCCGGCAATCCGGGCCTGGGTCCACCGATGGCCGGCGCCGCCAACCCGGTGTTTTACCCTTCCGCGTTCCAGGGGCTGCCGGTACGCGTGATCCAGCTTTCACGCCTGATGTTCAACGATGGCCATGCGCACAAGGTCACGGTGACGGTGGGCCAGACCCTCAAGGGAAACCGCGAGCTGGTGCAAACGCTGAGTATCCCCGCGCTCGCGCGAGAGGTCGCGCTGCTACTGCTGGCCGTGATGCTGATGGTGTGCGGCCTCACCGTGGAACTGCGACCGCTGCTGCGGGTGAGGGATGAAGTGGCCGGGCGCGACCCGATGGACCTGGATCCGGTCAAGGCCGGCGATCTGCCACAGGAACTGCGGCCCATCGTCGAAGTCATCAACCAATGCATCCAGCGGCTCAACGAATACGTGCTGCGGCAGAAGCGGTTCATCGCCGATGCCGCTCACCAGATCCGTACCCCGCTGGCGATCCTCGGGGTGCAGTTGCGGTACGCCACACAGCTACGGGACGACAGCAAGCTGCGTGAGATTATCGGCTCTGCGGAGGGCAGCACCCAGGCCATGACGGATCTGGTCAACAAACTGCTGCTGTTATCGCAGGCCGAGGCATGGAATGCCAGCGCGCCGGGGACGGGCCACGTGGTGACTGACCTCGTGCCGGCCGTGACCGCGGTTCTGGAGGACCTGGTCGTTCTGGCCCAGCGCAAGCAGATCGACCTTGGCGCCGACATGCCCGCCGGATGCATCCGGGTACGCATCAACGAATGGATGCTCGTCGCAGTGATTTCCAATCTGGTCGACAACGCCATCCGCTACACCCCTGACGGCGGGCAGGTCACGGTGACGGTCCGCGCGACGCAGGGCCACGCCACACTGTCGGTCAGCGACAACGGCCGGGGCATTCCTCCCGAAGCCCGCCCCAAGGTGTTCGACCGGTTCTACCGCAATGCGGAGCCCCACCAGCAGGGCAGTGGCCTGGGTCTGGCCATCGTCAAGGAGATCGTAGTGGCGGCGCAGGGCACAATCGGTCTCGCCCCTGGGATCGGTGGCAAGGGGCTGACGCTGACAGTCACCCTGCCGCTGGCAGGTTGAGCACCGAGGCCATTACCCCGAAAGCGCGTAGCAGGTGATCGCCGGTGCGGTATCCCCGGCCGGATAGGGGCCGCGCGGCCCCGACAGCAGCCGCAACCGCTGCGTAGCCAGCACTTCCGCTTCCACGCGCTCGTCAGTGGTGAGTGCCGGCGCTGGTATCGGCGGATAGCGCGGCGCCTCGTTCACAGCGCATTGCACGGTGCGCCCATCGTGCACACGGACATCGACTGTGTAGACGAACTCGCGCGGGACCGTGCCGGCCTGCGCCGAAACGACGATTGCAACACCTGCCGCGCACAGCACGGCGCGCTTCGTGTGCAGAGCAAGACTATCCATGATTTCCAACCCCTGGGGCCCCGGCCTGAATGACCTGGCCGCCCTGCAATCAGTCTAGCTACCCTTACGCGAACGTGTTGTCGAACGGAAGCTGTGGAGCATTGTCGTCCAATCGTCTCCCCGCTCCCGCCGACTACTTCCGGCAAACGGCGGTTGTACCGCGGAAGCGGTCGTTACGGTCTCTCAGGGTCGAAAGGCGGTTAAGGGTCGTAAGCCGCCGTCCGGCCAACACGTTCTACAACACCCTTCACCCCCTCCCCAAGCAGTCACTCAGGCCATAGACCTCGATGCCATCCGCCCTCCAGGCGCTGCCCCCCAATCACCAAATCACCCATCACCGCAGCCACCGCGCTGTGAGAAATGGCAACCCGCCTCCCGGCGCCGCGTCCGCCATAGCCGCGACCGTGTAAACTCCCCCCTTTTTCCCATCCTGCCGACATGACGCAAGTGCCACAGCGCACGGGTTTCAGCGGCCCGAAACTGCTGCGCGTGCTGGCGCGCCTGACCGAGACCGACGCCGCCGGCGCCGTGCCGTCGCTGTCCGCCGTGATGAGCCGGTGGCTTGGCTGGACCGACGCCATCGCGCTGTCGGCCGCGCTCAACGGCAGTCCGCCGGAGGTGCCGTCCGCCGCACCGGCGCGTCCGGGTAGCGAACGGGGTATCGGCGACGCCGCTGGCACTCATGTGCGCGCCATGCTGACCGCCGCCATTACCGGGCAAGGCATGTCGTCCGACAGCCGCCGCCGGATGCCGACGCGGACGGCCGCGCCCGATCCTGCCGAGGCCGACTTCGCCGTCCATCGCCAGCGCTATATCGCGTTGCAGCAGCAGATGGAACGCGAAATCGCCGGCCTGCGCGGGCGGCTGCGGGCCGCACTGGCGTCGCGCACGCCGCAGGCAGCCCGGCTGGCCATGCTGGATACCGTCATGGAACAGGTACTTGGCGCGCGCGAGCAGGCAGTGCTTGCCGCAGTGCCGGGAATGCTGGAACCGCATTTCACACGGCTGCGCGACGCCGAGGGCGCGTGGCTAAACGTATTTCGCAGGGACATGCAGAGCGTACTGCTGGCCGAGTTGGAAATCCGATTCCAGCCCGTGGACGCCCTGCTCGCCGCCCTGCGCGAAATCTGATCGAACCATATGAACAGACACCTCACACCGCTCGTCGCGCCACTCGTCGTCTTCCTGGCTGGCCTCGCCGTCGTCGGCTGGGTCGGCGCCGGCTATGCGGGCACGAATGCGCTGGCGCTGGCCGTCACGCTGCTCATTGGCGGGTTTTACGTAGGCGGCGCGTTCGAACTGCGCCGCTACCGCCAGGCCACAGCCACCCTGCCCGTCGCGCTTGCCAACCTGGCCGCGCCGCCGACCAGCCTCGGCGTGTGGCTCGACAGCCTGCATCCCAGCCTGCGCAACGCGGTACGCCTGCGCGTGGAGGGCGAGCGCGTTGCGCTTCCTGGCCCTTCGATGACGCCGTATCTGGTCGGCCTGCTGGTGCTGCTGGGGATGCTCGGCACCTTCCTCGGCATGGTCGGCACGCTACGCAGCACCGGCGTGGCGCTGGAAAGCGCGGCCGACCTGCAAGCGATCCGCGCCTCGCTGGCGGCCCCGGTCAAGGGTCTTGGCTTCGCCTTCGGGACGTCTGTGGCTGGCGTAGCCACCTCGGCCATGCTCGGGTTGCTTTCGACGCTTGCCCGCCGCGAGCGCATGCAAGCGGCGCAGATGCTGGACGAGCGCATCGCCACCACGTTGCGCACGCATTCGCGCCATCACCAGCACGATACGGTATTCGCCCTGCTGCAACGCCAGGCCGAACTGATGCCCACGCTGGTAGATCGACTGGAATCCATGGCCACGACGATGGCCCGCCAAAATGAAGCCCTCGGCGAGCGCCTGTCGGCCAGCCAGGATGCCTTCCACACGCGGACAGAAGCGGCCTACGCGCGGCTGGCCGATACCGTGGGGCAGTCGCTGAAGGAAGGCATCGCGGACAGCGCCCGGGCCGCCAGCACGGCAATCCAGCCAGCTGTGGACACCACCATGACCGGCCTCGCCCGCGAAGCCGCCACCATGCGCGACACCGTCACGCAGACCGTGCGACAGCATCTGGACGACCTCTCCACCCGCTTCGACGCCACCACTACCGCTGTGGCCGACACATGGCGTCAGGCGCTCGCCGAACACCAGCAGGTGAACACCTCCCTGACGTCGGACCTGCGCGCATCGCTCGACGGCTTCGGCGAAACCTTCGCGCAGCGTTCAACGGCACTGGTCGACGGCATCAGCACGCGCCTCGACACAGCCGCCACCGACGCCGCCAGAACATGGGATACCGCGCTGTCGCGCCTCGAACATACGGGCGAATCGCTCGCCAGCGCCAACCACCAGGCGATGGCCGACGCTTCGGCCGCCTTCGCGCAACAAGCCGCCGCCATCGCCGGGACGGTCAGCCAGTCGCACGCCAACTTGCAATCGCAATTGGCGGCACAGGAAACGGAGCGGCAGACGGCGCTAGCCGAACGCGATGAAACGCGGCTTTCCGCGTGGCGCGACACGCTGGCCAGCATGGCCACCACCATGCGCGACGAATGGCAACGGGCCAGCACGCAATCGGCCGCCGACCAGCAGGATGTCCGCGATGCCCTGGCGCAAAGCGCGCGCGACATCGCCACGCACGCCGAGGCTCACGCGACCGGCACGCTTGCCGAGATCGACCGCCTGCTACAGACCACGACCACGCAGCAATCGGAACTGGCCGCACGTGACGAGCAGCGACTCGCCACATGGCGCGACACGCTGGCAGCCATGGCCGCCACGATGCGCGACGAGTGGCAACAGGCCAGCTCGCAATCGGCTGCCCATCAACAGGATGTCCGCGATGCCCTGACGCAAAGCGCGCGCGACATCGCCACGCACGCCGAGGCTCACGCGACCGGCACGCTTGCCGAGATCGACCGCCTGCTACAGACCACGAGCACGCAGCAATCGGAACTGGCCGCACGTGACGAACAGCGACTCGCCACATGGCGCGACACGCTGGCAGCCATGGCCGCTACGATGCGCGACGAGTGGCAACAGGCCAGCTCGCAATCTGCGACCCATCAACAGGCCGTCCGCGACGCCCTGACGCAAAGCGCGCGCGACATCGCCGCTCACGCGCAGACGCACGCCACCGGCACCGTTGCCGAAATCGACCGCCTGTTGCAGGCCGCATCCACACTGCAAGCGGAACTGGCCTCGCGCGACGAACAGCGCCTTACCGCATGGCGTGACACGCTGGCAACCATGGCAGCTACCATGCGCGACGAATGGCAGCAGGCGAGCACGCAATCGGCCGAGCATCAGCGGGAGATCCGCGACGCCCTCGCCCGGACCGCCAGCGACATCGCCACACACACGCAGGAGCAGGCCAACGGCACCATCGCCGAAGTGGCTCGTCTGGCGCAGATCGCAACTGAAGCACCCAAGGCCGCCGCCGACGTCATCGCCGAACTGCGCCAGAAGCTCACCGACGGCATGGCACGCGACAACGCAATGCTCGAGGAGCGTGGGCGTCTGCTCGAAACACTCGGCACGCTGCTCGATGCCGTGAATCACGCCTCCACCGAGCAACGTGCGGCCGTGGATGGGCTCGTCACGACTACGGCGGACCTGCTGGAGCGCGTCGGCACGCGCTTCACCGAGCAGGTGGCGCAGGAGACCGGCAAGCTGGACGGCATCGCGGCACAGGTCACGGGCAGCGCCGTCGAAGTGGCGAGCCTGGGCGAAGCCTTCGGCATGGCGGTACAGGTATTCAGCGCATCGAATGACAAGCTGGCGGAGCACCTCACCCGCATCGAGGCCGCGCTCGACAAGTCCATGATGCGTAGCGACGAGCAGTTGGCCTACTACGTGGCGCAGGCCCGCGAGGTAGTGGACCTGAGCATGCTGTCGCAGAAGCAGATCCTGGAGAACTTGCAGCAGTTCTCAGCGCGGCAGGCTGGAGCAGAGGCGGCATGACGGACGACTTCGACGCCGGCGCGGAGCCCACCGTCCCGGCCTGGGCGGTGTTCGGTGACCTGATGTCGGTCATGCTGGGCGCCTTCGTGCTGGTGCTGCTGGGTGTGATCGGCGTGCAGATGGAACTGTCGGCACGGCTCGAGAACGAGGTCAAGCAGCGGCAGGAGGAACTGAAGCGACGCCAGACGCTGGAGGAAGCGCTCGCCGGGCCGCTGGCGGCTGGCCGGGTCACGCTCAAGGACGGGCGCATCGGCATCAGTGGCAATGTGCTGTTCGCGCTGAACTCCGACCAGTTGCAGCCGGAAGGCCGCGCGTTGCTCAAGAGCCTTGCCGCGCCGCTGTCGGCCTATCTGGGCGCGCGCGACGAGATCCTGATGGTGAGCGGTTTCACCGACGACCAGCAGGTCAGGGAAGGCAACCGGCGATTTGCCGACAACCTGGAACTGTCGGCCCAGCGGGCGCTGACCGTCACCCGCGCGCTGATCGAAGCGGGCCTGCCCCCGGCTTCGATCTTCTCGGCGGCATTCGGCTCGCAGCAGCCGGTCGCGTCGAATGCCACGGAGGAAAGCCGGGCGAAGAACCGGCGCGTGGAAATCGCGCCAGTGCCGAGAGTATCTGCCGGGGCCGGAGCCGGGGCCGGTACCACGAAACCCCATGCATAACGACGGCCCGCACGATCCCCTTACCCTGCTCGGCGGCTGGCGCGACAGCGGCGCAGACCGTGCGGACCCCGTCCGCTTTCGCTTTATCGAGACGATGGCGCAACGCGCGTCCGCCTATAGCGGCGAAGCTGGTCGTCTGCTCGATACACGGGTAGCCAGGCTGGTGGCGGAGTACGGAGCGATGCTAGCGCGTGACGCCGGCGCTTCGGACGAGGTGGCGTCGCCAGAGGCACAGTCGCAACCGCACAGTGCTCTCGCGGAACTCGCGGCGCTGAGGGAGCGCCTCGGGCAGCATACGCAGCCAGCCACTGGGGCCATCACCACCCACACTCACGCCCACACTCAGGCTCACACGCCCAACGCCCTCATCCCGCAGCGTGCCGCCCCCGCCGAACCGGAACTCGCCGACTACTTCCGCGACACCTGGGCCCGCGTCAGTGTCGACCGGCAAATGCGCCAGTCGCAGGCGGGTGTGCCCGAGAACGCCGGGCCGCTGAATACGAACCATCTGGTGCATCGGTCACTGTCACTGATGCGCGAGGTGTCGCCTGGGTATCTCGAACAGTTCCTGTCGTATGTCGATGCGCTGTCGTGGCTGGAGGGGATGCACCCCATCTCGCTGGTACCCGAACGCAAGGCACGCGCCAAATCGGGCAAGACGGGGAGCGGCACCGTCTGAAAGGGCCGGCGCGCAACGCGTCGGCTTTTCGTAGCGGCAATCACCATGGCTCCGTCTGTGCGCAACCGCACGGTGCAATACCGCGACACGCGCATAGTCACCCTCGCAGTACCGAGTCATCCGATTCCTGACCGACTGGGTAGCGAGCCATGAAACCAGAGCCATTTGTAGTGACGCCGGACGCGTACGCACGCCCGCTCAACGTCGTGGGCGAGAAGATCACGGTGCTGGCCTCAAGTGCCGCCACGCAGGGCTACGAGGTATTCCTGCAGCATGGCGAAGAAGGCAGTGGGCCGCCGCCGCATAGCCACGACTGGGACGAATCGTTCTACGTCACCAGGGGCAGTGTCGAGATCGGCTATGACGATCAGGTCGTCGTGGCACCGGTCGGCACGTTCGTCCATATTCCGGCCGGCACGACGCACTCATTTCGCTTCGGTACCGGCGGGGGCGAGATGATCTCGGTCACCAGCCACGGCGGCAATGCCTCGCATCTCTTCTCGCGCATCGATGAGACGGTCCCTCCGGGCCCGCCCGATCTGGAAAAGCTTCATGCGGTGGCGCAGGAGTGCGGCGTGACGATTCCGGGATAACAGGCCGCTGCCGCAAGATTGCGCGGCGACCGCCTGAACGGATCAACGCTTGATCTTGACCGCCCGCTTCGCGGCGGTGCCTGCACGTTTGCCGCTGACGGCCTTCGCGCCCGGCGCGGCCACCGCTCTCCGCTCCTTGACCTTGCCTGACACCGCTGCCGGCAGCGCCTGAGCGGAGCGCATCTGCTGGCTCTCGCTGGTGGTCACGCCAATGGTACGTGCCAGTTGCCGGCTGACGCTGATATAGGCGTGTCCCAGCCGGGCATCGAAGTACAAGGAATCCCCGCGTGCCAGTCGCACGAACTCGCCATTCGAGAAGTGCACCTCGACTTCGCCGCTCAGCACATAGATGAACTCCTCGCCGGGGTGGCTGGCAAAGACCTCAGGGCCCGTGATGTGCCGCGCGTGGACGGTGGCCACCGTCGGGCTCATTTGTTTGCCGGCCGCCTCGGTACAGAGAAACTCATAGGCGATCGACTGGCCCGTATAGACCACGCCCTGATTGGCGCGCGTGACGATGGGACCCTGGAACGGCGCCGCGGTTTCCCCCGCGCCGGCGAACATCTCGCCCATGTCCATCTGCAACGCCTTGCCGATGGCCGCGAAGTTGTCGTAGCCGAGCGCAAGCTGGCCACGCTCCGCGCGCGAGATGGTGGTGATGGATACGCCGGACAGTTCAGCAAGGTGAGCCAGCGTCCAGCCGAGCGCCTTGCGCGCGCCGCGCAGGCGCTTGCCGAAGGTCTCCCGGTCCAGCGTGCGCGACGGGTCCACGTGCGCCGAGGCATTAGTCTCTTTCAAGCCAGGATCCTTTCGTGTTTCGTGATGACGTGTTGTTGAGCCCGGCCCCCCACGTAGGGGTATGCCCTTGGCATCCGCAATTTATCCGATAATTTGCGTATCCGCAATTTGCGTATTCGCAAATTCTTGAATACACTCGCTGGACCCATGAGCCTGCGCCCCGCCTTGCGCCGGCGTGCAACGTCCCCAAGCACCCTTTGCCAATGACTGCAACCACGGCCCCACTCCGCTCTGACTTTCTGGTAATCGGCGCAGGTATCGCTGGCGCCTCCGTCGCGTACTGGCTCGCGCCGCACGGCAGCGTCACCGTGCTGGAGCGGGAAAGTCAGCCGGGCTATCACTCCACCGGCCGATCCGCCGCGCTGTTCATGGAAAGCTACGGCACGCCTCAGGTGCGCGCGCTGACGATGGCCAGCCACGCCTTTCTCGCAAATCCGCCGCAGGGCTTTGCCACGCATCCGCTGCTGACGCCGCGCGGCGCGCTGATGGTCGCCGCGCCTGGGCAGCAGGCCCTGCTCGACGAGCACTGGGAAATCCTGCGTGCGATGGCGCCCGAGGCCGAACTGCTGACCGCGCAGCAGGCTTGCGAACGCGTGCCCGTGCTGCGTCCGGAGATGGTAATCGGCGCGGTCTACGAGCCCGGCGCGGCCGACATGGATGTCCATGCGATCCATCAAGGCTACCTGCGTGGCATACGTCAGGCGGGTGGCAAGCTGGTCTGCGACGCGGAGGTCCGCGCCATCACGCGTCATGGCGATGTCTGGCGCGTAGAAGCGGGACAAGCCGTCTACGAATCGCCGGTCGTGCTGAATGCCGCCGGTGCGTGGGCCGACGTGATCGCGCGCCAGGCCGGCGTCTCCCCGCTTGGCCTGCAGCCCTGCCGGCGTTCGGCCTTTGTCTTCCAGCCGCCCGCCGGCGTCGACAGCCATGGCTGGCCCATGGTGCACAGTGCCGACGAGTCCTGGTACATCAAACCCGACGCTGGCATGTTGCTCGGCTCTCCGGCCAATGCCGACCCGGTCGAGCCGCAAGACGTGCAGCCCGAGGAACTGGATATCGCGATGGCGATCCACCGCATCGAGGAAGCCACCACGCTGACGATCCGCCATCCCGCCCGTACCTGGGCCGGCCTGCGCTCCTTCGTGGCGGACGGCGACCTGGTAGGTGGCTTCGACGATCGCGCACCCGGCTTCTTCTGGGTGGCTGCGCAGGGCGGCTACGGCATCCAGACGTCCGCGGCCATGGGCGAGACCTGCGCCGCGCTGGCGCGTGGCTTGCCTGTGCCTGCGCACGCCGCGTCCTTCGGGCTGACCGCCGAAATGCTGGGGCCCGCGCGGTTGCGCCGCGCCGTGGCCTCATAGCAGCGGGCCCGGCATCCACGGGCCACGCGCAGACGAAACGAAAGCACAACGACAGGTACAACAACGACTCAAGGAGACAGCCGTGCGTGTGTTCAGCGCTTCCCTCGCCACCGAGACCAATACTTTCGCGCCGATGCCGACCGGGCTCGCATCGTTCCGCGACCGTGGTTACTTCCCGGCCGGCCAGCATCCGGACCAGATGACATTCTTTTCCGGGCCGCTGTGGGCCGCGCGCCTGCGCGGCAAGGAGCGCGGCTGGACGTTGCTGGAAGGCATGGTGGCCGGTGCCCAGCCCAGCGGCACCACCACGCGGCACGCCTATGAAACGCTGCGCGAGGAACTGCTGGCCGATCTGCGCGCGGCGCTGCCGGTGGACATGGTGCTGCTCGGCCTGCACGGCGCCATGGTCGCCGATGGCTACGACGACTGCGAAGGCGACCTGCTGCAACGGGTGCGCGCCATTGTCGGCCCCGATGTGGTGATCGGCGCGGAACTCGATCCGCACTGCCACCTGTCGCCCGCCATGACTACGCATGCCGACCTTCTGATCGCCTTCAAGGAGTACCCGCACACAGACGTGCTCGAACGCGCGATCGAACTGGTCGACCTGTGCGCGGACAAGGCGGCGGGCAAGATCCGTCCGGTCCCGGCGGTGGTCGACTGCGGCATGATCGTCACGGTGCATACGTCGCGCCAGCCTGCGCGTGGCTTCGTCGACCGCATCCAGGCACTGGAAGGCCACAACGGTGTGCTGTCGATCTCGATCGCGCACGGATTCTCCTGGGGCGACGTACCCGAGATGGGCACCAGGGTGCTCGTCTACACGGACGGCGACGCCACCGCGGCCCAGACGCTCGCACGCCGTCTGGCCGATGAACTGATCGACATGCGCGAGGCGCTCGACGTGCCGTACCCCCGCATCGACGCCGCGCTGGACGAGGCACTGGCCTTTGACGGTGGCCCGGTGGTGCTGGCGGATGGCGCCGACAACCCGGGCGGTGGCGCGGCGGGCGATTCCACCTTCATCCTGCGTCGCATGATCGAACGTGGCATCGGCAATGCGGCCATCGGCCCAATGTGGGACCCGATCGCGGCACGCATCGCGTTCGAAGCCGGCGTGGGCGCGCGCCTGCCGCTGCGCATCGGCGGCAAGATCAGCCCGCTCTCCGGCGAGCCGCTGGATCTGGATTGCACGGTCAAGGCGCTGATGCCCGACATGGTGATGACCGGCCTGGCCAACGCTCCCATGCAGATGGGCGACAGCGCGCTCGTGGAGGCCAACGGCATCGACATCGTTCTGATCACGCTGCGCAACCAGGCCATGGGAACCGATCTCTTTACCCAGCTTGGCTGCGACCTCGCCGCAAAAAAGATCATCGTGGTCAAGTCGTCGCAGCACTTCTACGCATCCTTCGCGAAGATCGCGCGCCACGTGATCTATGCCGGAGCGCCGGGTGCGGTGACGCTGGACCTGCGCACCCTGCCCTACCGCAAGGTTCACCGCCCGAAGTGGCCGCTCGATCCCGCCTGATTCGCGGGACGCAGAGACTCCAATACCAAGACACCTGACAAGCATCAGGACAAAGCAAGACAAGGAGGAGACAAGACATGCAACACCGACCGCTCGCCACGCTCGTCATTGGCGCCCTGTTGCTGGCCGGCACCAGCCTGCCGGCGCAGGCGCAGGCGCAGGCCCCCGCCAGGACGCTGAAGATCGTGCCGCACGCCGACCTGAAGATCCTCGACCCGACCTTCACCACGGCCTACATCACGCGCAACTTCGGCTATATGGTCTACGACACGCTGTTCGCACAGGACGCGACCGGCAAGCCGCAGCCGCAGATGGTTGAGAAGTACACCAGCAGCAAGGACGGCAAGCAGTGGAGCTTCACGTTGCGTCCCGGCCTGAAGTTCTCCGATGGCAACGCCGTGACCGCCGCAGACGCCGTCGCATCGTTGCAGCGCTGGGGCGCGCGCGACAGCCTGGGACGCTCGATGGGCGAGGCCGGCGCCGAGTGGAAGGTCGTCGACGCGCGCACCTTCACGCTGACGCTGCAGCAGCCCTTTGGGCTGGTGCTGGAAGCGCTGGCCAAACCCTCCGGCTTTCCGCCGGTGATCCTGCCCGAACGCCTGGCCAAGCAACCGGCCACCGCGCCGCTGAACGAAGTGGTGGGTTCCGGCCCCTATCTGTTCAAGCGCGACGAATGGGTACCGGGCAACAAGGCCGTGTTCGTCCGCAATCCCAACTACACGGGCCGCCGCGAAGCACCAAGCGGTCTGGCCGGCAACAAGACCAGCCACTTCGATCGCATCGAATGGCTGTACCTCCCCGACGCCAACAGCGCGGTCGCCGCCCTCAAGCGCGGCGAGGTGGACCTGATCGAGCAGTTGCCACCGGACTACATCACGCCGCTGCGTGCCGATAACAGCCTCAAGGTCGGCTCTGGCGGCACCTACCAGGGAATGCTGGTGATGAACCAGTTGCACCCGCCCTTCAACAATCCGAAGGTACGCCAGGCCCTGCTGCAGGCGGTCAGCCAGGAGCGCTTCACCGCGGCCATGGGTTTCCCGCTGGACATGCGCATGAACTACTGCGCCACGTTCTTCATTTGCGGCAGCCCCAATGACACGGCCGCCGGCGCCGAACCCTTCCGCAAACCGGACGTCGCGAAGGCCAAGCAGATGCTTGCGGCCTCGGGCTACAAGGGTGAAAAGGTGGTGTTGCTGGTGCCCACCGACATCACCGCGCTGAACGCCGAGGCGCTGATGGCCGCGCAAACCATGCGCAGCATCGGCATCAACGTCGACATGCAGAACATGGACTGGGCTTCGATCGGCGCGCGACGTGCCAAGCGTGACGCGCCGGATGCCGGGGGCTGGAACATGTATGTGACCGTGGCAGGCGAGTTCGATGTCAACACCCCGGTCACCAACGCCTACCTCAGCGCCGCCTGCGGCAACAGCCTGCCGGGCTGGCCGTGCGACAAGCCGCTGGACGAGTTGCGCAGCGCATGGGTGCGCGAGATGGTGCCGGCCAAGCGGCGCGATCTGCTCGATGCCTTCCAGAAGCGCGCCTATGAAACGGTGCCGTACGTGAACACCGGGCAGTACTCGTCCGCGTTCGCCGCGCGGGCCAACCTGAAGGGCCTGGACAAGCTGTGGGGCGGCGTGCCCACGGTCTGGGCGCTTGACCGCTGAGCGAGCCTGCCATGGGTTACCTGATCCGCCGCCTGCTGGCCACGCTGCCGGTGATGGCCGTGGTGGCCATCGTGGTCTTCCTGCTGATCCACCTGTCGCCGGGCGACCCGGCGGCACTGATCGCGGGCGACCTTGCCACCGTCGAGGACATCGCGCGCCTGCGTGCCACGCTGGGCCTCGACCAGCCGCTGTGGCAACAGTTCGGGCTCTGGGCCGGCCGGCTCGCCAGCGGAGACCTGGGCACCTCCATCTTCACGCAGATGCCGGTGACCGAGCTTCTGGCCCAGCGACTGGAGCCGACGCTGTCGATCGCCGCGCTGACCATGCTGCTGACGCTGCTGGTATCGGTGCCGCTGGGCACGCTGGCGGCCTATCGCGCGGGCAGCTGGGTCGACCGGCTGGTGATGCTGTTCGCCGTGCTGGCGTTCTCGCTCCCGGTATTCCTTGTGGGCTACCTGCTGGTCTATGCGTTCGCGATCCAGTTGCCGTGGTTTCCGGTGCAGGGCTATGCCCGGCTGGCCGATGGCGCCGGGGGCTGGCTGCGTAGCCTGGTGCTGCCGTGCGTCAACCTGGCGCTGGTGTACATCGCCCTGATTACCCGCATGACGCGCGCCACGGTGCTGGAAGTGCTGCACGAAGACTACATCCGCACCGCCCGCGCCAAGGGGCTCGGTGTGCTGCCGGTGCTCGGCCATGCGCTGCGCAACGCGGCCATTCCGATTGCGACCACGGTCGGCACCGGCATCGCGCTGCTGATCGGCGGCGTGGTGGTGACCGAGACCGTATTTGCGATTCCCGGCGTTGGCCGGTTGGTAGTGGATTCGGTGCAACGCCACGACTACCCGGTCATCCAGAGCGTGCTGCTGCTCTCGGCAGGTGCCTACGTGCTGATCAACCTGATGATCGACCTCAGCTACCGGCTGTTCGATCCCCGCATCAAATACTGAGCCGCCATGACCGCTACCCTGCCCTCGCGCCAGGACGCCGCCGCACGGCCGGCGGACGACGACGCGCCGTTCGTGCTGCCCCGCTGGTACTGGGCGCGCAAGCATCCCACCCTCGTCATTGGCGCCGTGCTCCTGCTGGCCGTTGCCGCGCTGGCGATCGCCGCGCCGTGGATCTCGCCGTTCGACCCGCAGGACATCGACCCGCTGGCGCGTATGCAGCTGCCTTCCGCCGAACACTGGTTCGGCACCGATGCGCTGGGCCGCGACGTGTTCAGCCGCGCGGTCTGGGGCGGCCGCGTGTCGATGATCGTCGCCCTCTCGGTCGGCCTGCTATCCACCGTGCTGGGCGTCATCATCGGCCTGACCGCCGGCTTCGTGCGCTGGACCGACGGTTTTCTCATGCGCGTGATGGACGGGCTGATGGCCATCCCGGGCATCCTGCTGGCGATCGCGCTGATGGCACTGACCCAGGCCAGCCTGGGCGCGGTGATCGTCGCCATCACCATCCCCGAGGTGCCGCGCGTGGTGCGGCTGGTTCGCTCGATGGCGCTGACCCTGCGCGAGCAACTGTACGTCGAAGCCGCGCACGCGGTTGGCACGCGGCTGCCGGTGATCCTGCTGCGCCACGTGCTGCCCAACATGGTCGCGCCGCTGATCGTGCAGGCCACCTTTGTCGCGGCGGCGGCCGTGCTGACCGAGGCGGCGCTGTCCTTCCTCGGCGTGGGCGTGCCGGCGCAGACGCCAAGCTGGGGCAACATCATGGCCGAAGGCCGCAACTTCGTTGCCGTGGCTTTCCACATCCTGCTGTATCCCGGCCTGCTGCTGGCCGCCACCGTGCTCGCTATCAACCTGCTCGGAGATGGCCTGCGCGATGCGCTCGATCCGCGCCTGGCGCGCCAACTCTGAGATGGGAACTGCCATGACGTCCACCCGCAAGGCACTCCCCGCCGGCACACCACTGCTGGAAGTACAGGACCTGCACGTGCGCTTCGACACCCTGACCGGCCCCGCGCGATCGGTCAACGGTGTCTCCTACACGGTGCGCGCCGGCCAGACACTGGGTGTGGTCGGTGAATCCGGCTGCGGCAAGAGCGTGACCGCGCTCTCCATCATGCGGCTGCTGTCCACGCCACCCGCGCACGTGACAGGCGCCGTCCTGCTCGACGGGACCGATCTGCTCACGCTAGGCGAGCGCGAGATGCGCCGCATCCGTGGCAACCGCATCTCCATGATCTTCCAGGAGCCGATGACCTCGCTCAATCCGGTCTTGACCATCGGCCGCCAGATCGCGGAAACCGTGCGCCTGCACCAGGGGGCGAGCCATGCCGAAGCGCTTGCGCGCGCGATCGACATGTTGCGCCTCGTGCAGATCCCCGAGCCCGAGCGGCGCGCGAACGAGTATCCGCATCAGCTCTCTGGCGGCATGCGCCAGCGCGTGATGATCGCGCTCGCGCTGGCCTGCAATCCCGAGGTGCTGATCGCCGACGAGCCCACCACCGCGCTGGACGTGACCATCCAGGCGCAGATCCTCGACCTGATCCGACGCCTGCAGCAGGAGCTGGGCACCGGCGTGGTGATGATCACGCACGACCTCGGCGTGGTGGCGGAGAGCTGTCATCGCGTGGTGGTGATGTACGCCGGGCGCAAAGTCGAAGAAGCGAACGTGGCCGATCTGTTCGACCGCCCGCTGCATCCCTACACACGCGCCCTGATGGCATCCATGCCGTCGATGAACACCGGCAGCAGCCGCCTGACCGAGATCCCCGGGCTGGTGCCGTCGCCCCAGCAACCACAGCGCGGCTGCGCCTTCGCGCCACGCTGCGCCCAGGCGCAGGCCCGCTGCCACACGGAGATCCCCCGGCTCTCGGCACAGGGCGCCGACCACTTTGTGGCCTGCTTCGCCGTCGAGGCAAGTCAATCCGATCGCGTCGCGCCAGTCGACAGTACCCCGGAGACCCTTGCATGAACCCCTCTCAGGAACCTATCGCGGCGACCGCGCAGGCCGCGCCGCTGCTGCAGGTGGACGGGCTGCGCAAGCACTACACTGCGCCGCGCCGCTGGCCCTCGCCGCCGCCCCGGCCGATCCAGGCGGTTGATAACGTCTCCTTCACGGTCGCTCGTGGCGAAACACTGTCCCTGGTGGGCGAATCCGGCTGCGGCAAGACCACCACCGCAAAGTCCGTGCTGCGTCTGGTGGAGCCCACCGCAGGTTCGGTCAGGCTGGACGGCGAGGAACTGCTGACCCTATCGGCCGGAGAGATGCGTCGCCGCCGGCGCGAACTACAGATCATCTTCCAGGATCCCTATGCTTCGCTGAGCCCCCGTCTGACTGCGGGAGACATCGTCGCGGAGCCGCTGCGCAACTTTGGGATGCGCTCCCGCGCGGAGCGCGAGGCGCGCGTGCAGTGGCTGTTCGGCAAGGTCGGCCTGCGCCCCGAGGCCACCGCGAAGTATCCGCATGAGTTTTCGGGCGGGCAACGCCAGCGGCTCGGCATCGCCCGCGCACTGGCCATGCAGCCCAAGCTGATCGTGTGCGACGAACCGGTCTCCGCGCTCGACGTGTCGGTGCAGGCCCAGGTCGTCAACCTGCTGATGGACCTGCAGCAGGAGTTCGGCATCGCCTATCTTTTCGTCGCCCATGATCTGGCCGTGGTGCGCCATATCAGCCGCCGCGTGGCCGTGATGTACCTGGGTCGCATCGTCGAACTGGCCGACCGCGATGCGCTGTTCTCGACGCCGCGCCACCCCTATACCGAGATTCTGCTGTCGGCCGCCCCGGTGCCAAACCCGCGCGCGCCGGCACGACGCATTCTGCTGCAGGGCGATCCGCCCAGCCCGGCAAACCCGCCCTCTGGCTGCCACTTCCATACGCGCTGCCCGCTTGCGCAGCCCATTTGCCGCGAGCAGGCACCGGCGCTGACGGCGCGCCCGTCGGATGCGCCGGGCGGCCACCAGGTCGCCTGTCATTTCCGTTGAAGGACACACCCATTCCATTTCAGGAGACCCGTAGCATGGCTGAGCAGGCTTCGAACCATCATGATCTGCTGATCCGGGGCGGCACCGTGATCGACGGTAGCAAGGCACCGCGATTCGCCGCCGACATTGCCGTGCGCGATGGCCGCATCGCCGCTATCGGCGACCTTGCCGGTCACACTGCCGAGCGCACGCTGGACGCCACTGGCCGCATCGTCACCCCGGGCTTCATCGACTCGCATACCCACGACGACCAGGCGGTGCTGTCGCAGGCGGCAATGCCGTTCAAGATCTCCCAGGGCGTGACCACGGTGGTGGCCGGCAACTGCGGCATCAGCGCTGCACCGCTACGCGCCAACATGGACCTGCCGATGCCGCTGGGCCTGATCGATGCACCGCCTGAAGGCCGCTTCACAACCTTCGCCGCCTATCTGGAAGCCCTGCGCGCCACCCCCAGCTCGGTGAACGTGGCAGCGATGGTGGGGCACTCCACGCTGCGCGCGGTCACCATGTCCGCGCTGGATCGCCCCGCGAACGACGACGAGATCGCAGCCATGCAGGCGCTGGTCGAGGAAGCGATGCAGGCGGGTGCCATCGGGCTGTCAACTGGTACCTTCTACCCGCCGGCGATCAAGGCCACCACCGAGGAGATCATCGAAGTCTGCCGCCCGCTGAGCGCGCGCAAGGCGCTCTATGTCACGCACATGCGCAACGAGTCCGATCAGGTCATGGAAGCGCTCGAGGAGACCTTCCAGATCGGCCGCGCGCTGGACGTACCCGTGGTGGTGTCACACCACAAGGTGCAGAACACCCCAAACTTCGGCCGCAGCCGCGTCACCCTGCCCTTTATCCAGGAGACGATGCAGCACCAGTGCGTGTCGCTCGACTGCTATCCCTACACTGCCGGCTCCACCATGATCCGCACCGAACCCGCCATGCTCGAGGGTCGCGTGCGCATCGCCTCCAGCGTGCCGCACCCGGAATGCACGGGCCGCGACCTGGATGACATCGCCCGCGAATGGGGCGTCGCCAAGCAGGAAGCCGCACGGCGCCTGCAGCCCGGCACGGCCATCTACTTCCTGATGGACGAAGCCGATGTGCAACGCATCCTGGCTTTCGACGAAACGATGATCGGATCGGACGGCATCCCGGTCGGCGAGAATCCGCACCCGCGCCTGTGGGGCACTTTCCCGCGTGTGCTGGGGCATTACTGCCGCGAGGTCGGCCTGTTCCCGCTGGAGACCGCCGTCTGGAAGATGACCGGCCTGACCGCGCGCAACTTCGGCCTGCACGGACGCGGCACGCTGGCGGTCGGCAACCATGCCGACATTGTGATCTTCGATGCCGGCACCATCCGCGACGCCGCCGACTACGACACGCCCACGCGCCCGGCCGAGGGCATCGACACCGTGATCGTCAACGGCGCCATCACCTGGCACGGCGGGCAGCATACCGGCGCCAGGAACGGCCAGGTCATCAAGCGTCGTCACGCCGCCTGATGACCTGGCGGGAAGCACCGAGGCCGAGTGCCATGAGCCCCGGCCTCGGATGCTCCCGCGTAGCGGCTAGAAGCGGTGGCGTACTCCCACGGCCACGCCGATCATGTTGTCCGCTCCGGCCCCCAGGTAGTAAGCATTCGCAAAACTGATCGCCGACGTGTCGAAGTTCAACCCCGAGTTCTTCGAATAGGCGGTGGTCAGGTAGACGTCGGTACGCTTGGAGAAGGCGTAGTCGGCGATGAAGGTGACCTGCCACGGGTTCTTCACGTTGAAGCCCGCTACGTTCCTGATGTCGTCGTAGTAGTAGGCCAGTGTCAGGCCAAGCGCGGCAGTCGCCTGGTAGTTCGCGCCAATCCAGTAGTAGTTGTCTCGCAACAGGGTCGCGTCGGTGGTCCCCTTGTTCAATCCCCAGCGGTATCCACCCATCACCTTGACCGGCCCGGTCTCATAGCTGGCCGCTAGCGCGACTTTTCGGAATGCGCCGGTTGCCCCCGTTGTCGCGGACAGCGTGGGGTTGTATTGGTCGTAGACCACCGTGGCCCCGAACGGTCCGCCGGAATAGCTCAACGAGGCACCGTATCCGGTATCGCGGCGGAACTGGCCCGCGACCTCGCCGGCACCGGCAACACCGTTGCCAAACGACCAGTAGCCACCGGCGGTGACGCCCCCGAACTTGCCGACATACTTGATAACGTTGTCCGAGCGGTAGTTCAGGCCGAGTTGCATGGCAATCGGCTCGTACTGCACGCCGTAGCGGGTCGGCGAGAAGTCGGCCAGCGCGCTGAAGATCGTGGTGTACTGACGGCCCAGCGTGATGGCACCAACGCTGTCGCTCTGCAAGCCCACATACGCCTGACGGCCAAAGATCCGGCCACCCTGCTGCAACTTGCCGTCATCGCTGCCAAAGCCGCTTTCCAGCACGAACAGCGCCTTCATCCCGCGGCCGAGATCTTCGGTCCCGCGAATCCCCCAACGCGAGCCAGACAAGCCGCCGGGCGTCATGCCGATTTTGCTGTGCGCAGGGCCCGGAAAGCCGGGTTGGGTCGGCGCGATGGAGGAATAGTGGCTGACGTACTCGATGTTTGCATCGACGACGCCATAAAGCGTGATCGAACTCTGCGCCAGTACGGGCGCGGATGCAGCACTGAGTACAGCAAATACGGTTCCCTGTTTCATGTTTGATGTCTCCTTGTTGGTCTTGGGTGTTACAGGCACTGCACGAAAAAAAGGCAAAGCACAGCCAACGCCCCAGGGCGGAAATCCCTGGGGACGGCGTGGTGAAAAAAAGGCAAATGCCGGACTGACCGGGGTCGCGCTGCTACCAGCGCGCCGGCATCATGACCTTCGCAATATGGGGGCGTGAAGAAGAACCTGGAGCTGTGCCTTCAGCTCGGACGTTGACGTTGGCATGGCATCCGAAAATGCCTTTCGAGATTCCGGTGCAGGTACGGGTGCCTGCTGACAATGACTACGGTTCGATACCTACTCCGGTTCGATACCTGCTGCCTTGATGGTTTTGGCCCACTTCGCGGTTTCGTTGCGGACAAACGCCGCCAGCTCTTCCGGCGTTGAAGACAGCGGCTGCCCGCCCGTCTTGCCGAAGTGCTCCGCCGCCGCGCTGCTGCCCATGGCCTGCTGGATAAAGCCGCTCATCTGGTCGACGACAGACGTGGGTGTGCCGGCGGGGAAGAATGCCGCCACCCAAGCCGTCAATTCATAGCCCGGCAATCCGCTCTCGTCCATCGTGGGCACGTCCTTGAACAACGGATGCCGCTGTGCGGTGGTCACCGCGATCGCGCGCAGCTTGCCGGCCTGGATCAGCGGCCGCGCCGGCGAGATGTCGGAGATCATGAAGTCGATCTGATGGCCCATCAGGTCGGTCAGCGCCTGGGGCACCCCCTTGTAGGGGACATGCAGCGCTGGCGCTCCGCTCATGATCTTGTACAGCTCGCTGGCGATACGGGTGGAGGAACTGCCGCTCCCGAACGTCAGCTTCCCCTGCCGTTGCCGGGCCAGCGCCGTCAGATCCGCCACGGTGCGCACCGGGCTGTCGGACGGCACCACCAGTACCAGGCCACTCTTGGCGATCAGCGAAACCGGAGCAAAATCCTTGATGGGATCGTAGGGCAGCTTCTTGAACAACGAGGCGTTGGCCGCGTGCGTGGTGTTGGTGGTGATCAGCATGGTGTAGCCGTCGCCCTGCGCGGTGGCAACGGCCTTTGCCGCGATGAATCCGTTCGCGCCCGGGCGGTTCTCGACCACCACGGACTGGCTCGTCTGCATCGTGATGCTTTGGGCCACATAGCGTGC
>Ga0137300_1039_pt1 | contig 47444 bp, 53 predicted proteins | sample RamsorwD2O_NANAE_FD_97190 | JGI IMG/M metagenome (GOLD analysis project Ga0137300, IMG submission 97190) | Mouse cecal microbial communities from Vienna, Austria - N-Acetylneuraminic acid amended with D2O_NANAE | ecosystem: Host-associated > Mammals > Digestive system > Large intestine > Cecum... | reverse complement strand
ATCGCCACCGCGCCGATCGGCAAAGGGCGCTGAACAGGATGATGAACAGCGAGGAGGTGGTGTAGATCAGCGTGCCGTTGGCGGCCGTGGTCATGGTGAGGCCCCAATAGACCACGCCGCCGCAGATGCCCATGCCGAGAATGCCGAGGACGAGCCAGAGCAGCGTCTTGTGCCGCACGAAAGCAAGGCAGTTGCGCCAGTCGGCGATCATGAAGGGCGCGATGATGAGCGTCGAGCCCATCCAGCGGATGAAGGCGGCGATGAAAGGCGAGACCTCACCGACGACGCCGCGGCCGAAAACGACGTTGCTGGCGAAAAAGAAGGGAACGGCCAGAAAGATGAGCCAGTCCGTGAGGCGGGTTTGCTGCGTGGCTGGCGTGTTCGGCATTCTTCACGGTCCGGGTTGAACTTCAAAAGAAAACGGCGGCTTTCCGGGGAAAACCGCCGCGATGAATGGAGCGCCCCGGTGGAGCGCCCGCAGGGCCGATCAGGCCGAGTAGTACATGTCGAATTCGACCGGGTGAGGGGTCATTTCGAAACGCATGACTTCCTGCATCTTCAGTTCGATGAAGCTATCGATCTGGTCGTCGTCAAACACGCCGCCTGCGGTCAGGAACTTGCGGTCCTTGTCGAGGCTTTCCAGCGCTTCACGCAGCGAACCGCAGACGGTCGGGATCTTCTTCAGTTCCTTGGCAGGAAGGTCGTAAAGGTCCTTGTCCATCGGCTTGCCGGGATGGATCTTGTTCTTGATGCCGTCGAGGCCGGCCATCAGCATGGCCGCAAAACCGAGATAGGGGTTCTGGGTCGGGTCCGGGAAGCGGACTTCGACGCGCTTTGCCTTCGGGTTGGAGCCGAAGGGGATACGGCAGGAGGCGGAACGGTTGCGCGCGGAGTAAGCGAGCAGAACCGGCGCTTCATAACCCGGCACCAGACGCTTGTAGGAGTTGGTGGTGGGGTTGGTGAAGGCGTTGATCGCCTTGGCATGCTTGATGATGCCGCCGATGTAGTACAGGCAGGTTTCGGAAAGACGGGCATATTCATCGCCTGCGAAGGTCGGCTTGCCGCCCTTCCAGATCGACTGGTGAACGTGCATGCCCGAGCCGTTGTCGCCGAAGATCGGCTTCGGCATGAAGGTTGCCGTCTTGCCATAGGCATTGGCGACCTGGTGCACAACGTACTTGTAGATCTGCATCTTGTCGGCGCTGGAGACCAGCGTGTCGAACTTCACGCCCAGCTCGTGCTGTGCGGCAGCCACTTCGTGGTGATGCTTCTCAACGACGACGCCCATTTCGGCGAGAACCGTCAGCATTTCGGAGCGCATGTCCTGCAGGCTGTCGATCGGCGGAACCGGGAAATAACCGCCCTTTACGCGCGGACGGTGGCCGAGGTTGCCGGTCTCGTAGTCGGTGTCGTCATTGGACGGCAGTTCGGACGAATCGAGCTTGAAACCGGTGTTGTAGGGGTCTGCCTTGTATTTCACATCGTCGAAGACGAAGAATTCAGGCTCGGGACCGACGAAAACCGTGTCGCCGATACCTGATGCCTTGAGGTAGGCTTCGGCCTTCTTGGCGGTGCCGCGCGGGTCGCGGTTATAGGCTTCGCCCGAGACCGGGTCAAGAATATCGCAAAGGACGACCAGGGTGGACTGGGCGAAGAACGGGTCGACATGGGCGGTGGCCGGATCTGGCATCAGCACCATGTCGGACTCGTTGATGGCCTTCCAGCCGGCGATCGAGGAGCCATCGAACATGACGCCATCGGCGAACATGTCTTCGTCGACGCATACCACGTCCATGGTGACGTGCTGCAGCTTGCCCTTGGGGTCGGTAAAGCGCAGGTCCACGAACTTGATGTCGTTATCCTTGATCTGCTTCAAGATATCGTTTGCGGTCGTCATTTAAACTTTTCCTTGAGTGTGATGATGACGAGGTGAAAACCCAAGCCTCCCCGGCTCGGGACTTTTTTAATTATATGGCGTCCACGCCTGTTTCACCGGTACGGATGCGGATGACTTCCTCGACATTGGAAACGAAAATCTTTCCGTCGCCGATGCGTCCGGTCTGCGCCGCATTGCGGATCGCCTCGATGACGGCTTCCGCATTCTCATCCGCCAATACGACTTCGACTTTCACTTTCGGCAAAAAGTCCACGACGTACTCTGCACCGCGGTAGAGTTCCGTGTGGCCTTTCTGACGACCAAAGCCTTTTGCTTCCGTGACCGTGATTCCCTGAAGTCCGACTTCCTGAAGGGCTTCCTTCACTTCGTCGAGCTTGAAAGGCTTAATGATCGCTTCGATCTTTTTCATGAGAAAATATCTCTCCGCTTCTCCCGTTAAAGCAGGTAACTCCCGCTCTGCCACAAGAATGCACGTATTGTGCCAGATCGGAAGCGGGCTTGAAGAAAAAACTTCGCCCCGCGGCCTTTCCCGCACAAAATGCATTCGCTTTTTGCGGTTCTACCGGCAATTCGTCACTAGAATCCGAAAAATCCATCAGCATTTCTGCGGTTTTCTTTAATATTAGAAATTTTTAAAATTCGATTATGCTGTGGTCGCGGGTTGAGCTATTGCACATATTATATGCATTTGAATATTTTTTGGTCTCCGAATTTTGCTTATTTTTGTATCGATTGCCTTTCCTGCGTTTTGAAGGAATGATGGGGCATGACCTCCATTTCCGAGTTCCTCCTTCTCGACCCGGCTGTGATGGCGCGCATCGATGCGGCAGCCGGCCAATCCGGCATCCCGCTTTACGATTTGATGGAGCGTGCGGGGCAGGCGGTGGCTGCTTCGGCGCTTCGGCATTACCCGCAGGCGCTGCGTTATGTCGCGGCGCGGGCGCTGGCGCAAAGCGGCGCTAAAGTCGAGGTCCATCACCTCGGCGATATCGGCCTTCTTAGTGGGGATGCACGCGTGGCCTTGGAGCGGAGCGGCGTGACGCCGCTGCCGCTCGATGCCTATACGCCTCTTTCCGGCGACGTGGTGATCGACGCCGTGTTCGGAGCCGGGCTGTCCCGCGATGTTCCGCCGGAGCTAGTCCGGCTGATCGAGGCGGTCATGCAGGCGAAGGTGCCGATTCTTGCCGTGGATCTGCCCTCGGGGCTTTGCGGCCGGCGTGGCGTGGCGCTTGGCGCATCGTTCAGGGCGGAGCGCACGATCACCTTCATGGCGCGCAAGCCGGGTCATCTACTGATGCCGGGGCGGGAGCTTTGCGGAGCGCTGGAGGTTTTTGATATCGGCATACCGTTGCGTATCCTCGATGCTCATAAGGGATCGGTGGCGGAAAATAATCCGTTTGTCTGGCGGGATGCCTTGCCGCGCGCCGGTAGGGAGACCCATAAATTCCGCAGGGGGCACCTGACGGTCTTCTCGGGCCCCGCCCATGCGACGGGTGCTAGCCGCATGACCGCGCTTTCAGCGCTGAAGGCGGGGGCGGGGATCGTTACTGTCGCAGCGCCGAAAGCGGCGCTCGACGTGCTGTCTGTCACATTGACGGCCGTGATGAACGTTCCGATGGACAATGCCGACGATCTACGCGTGTGGCTTGACGATGAGCGTCACGGCGCCTTCGTTCTCGGCCCGGGCTTCGGCGATCTCGAAAAGGCGCGGCACTTCGTGTCGCTGCTTGGCGACAAGTCGGTGGTGCTGGATGCCGATGCGATCACGGCCTTCAGGGATGATACGGATGTCCTGTTCGAGCGTATCACTTCCGGTGCGGGCAAATTCGTGCTGACACCGCATGAGGGCGAGTTCGCCCGGCTGTTTGCCGATCTGGCGGCCGATGGGACGCTGAGCAAGATCGAGAAGGCGCAGGTCGCTGCGGCGCGCAGCGGCGCGGTTCTGGTCTATAAGGGTGCGGACACGGTGATCGCTTCGCCCGATGGCCGGGCGCTGGTCAATACGAACGCCCCGGCGAGCCTTGCGACGGCGGGATCGGGTGACGTTCTGGCCGGTATCATCGGCGCGCTATTGGCGCAGGGCGCACCTGCCTTCGAAGCGGCTGCAGCCGGGGTCTGGCTGCATGGCGAGGCGGGCGACAGAGCGGGCGCCGGCATGACGGCGGAGGACCTCGCCCATGCGGTTCGGCCGTTTGGGTGAATTGGTCTGATTTGCTGGCTGCTCGCTGAACCTGCGCTCTTACCACAGTTCCATCATCCGCACTTCGTCACCCCGGACTGGATACGGGCTCCAGCGCGATCAGGTCCTTGATCGCGAAATACTCTTCTCACGGCGCAGACGCGCCGTGGCTGGATGCCGGATCTAGTCCGGCATGACGGAGGACAGGTTTTTGCTCTGAGACAAGTCCTGTCGCGCTCGGGACCTTCAACTCCGCCTTCAATGGGCGGCCTTGCCTGCTTGGCTCGCCATTGCCATGCGCGAAGCACTGATCAGCAGCTTGCGCTCGGCGCGCTCCTGCTGCGGGGTGCGATTGTAGATTTCGCGATAACACTTCGAGAAATGCGACGCTGACACGAACCCGCAGGCGACGGCGACTTCCACCACCGGCATGGCCGATTGCACCAGCAGGTGACGGGCGCGGTCAAGGCGGATTTCAAGGTAATAGCGGGCGGGCGAGCGGCCCATTTCCTGGCGGAAGAGGCGTTCCACCTGCCGGCGCGACAGATCGGCGGCGTCGGCGATATCGAGCAGCGACAGCGGCTCGGCAAGATTGCCTTCCATCAATTCGATGATCGACAGAACCTTGCTGTTCTGCACGCCAAGGCGGGCGCGCAGCGGCAGGCGCTGACGGTCGTTGGGGCTGCGCACGCGGTCGGTCAATTGCTGTTCGCAGACGCGGTTGACGAGGTTCTCGCCGAAATCCTGGCCGATCAGGCTCAGCATCATGTCGAGCGAGGCCGTGCCGCCAGCGCAGGTATAGATGTTGCTGTCGACTTCGAAGAGATCTGCGTAGACTTCCACCTGCGGGAAGGCTTCGGAAAAGCCGGGCAGGTTTTCCCAGTGGATCGCGCAACGTTTGCCGTTGAGGAGGCCAGCCTGCGCAAGGATATGGGCGGCGGTACAAAGGCTGCCGATGGCGATACCACGATTATAGGCTTCGCGCAGCCAGGCGTTGACCGATTTGTTGATGTGTTGATCCACATCGATGCCCGAACAGATGATTGCCATTTCCGGGCGGTTTTCGCCGCTGACATAACGCCGCTCATCTGCAAGACAGGTATCGGCCTCAAGACAGATGCCGCTCGATGACATGACCTTCTGGCCATCGAGCGAGGCGATGCGCCATTCATAGGCCTGGTAGCCCAACATTCGGTTGGCGATGCGAAGCGTTTCAACCGCTGCGGCGAAGGGCAGCATGGTAAATTGCGGAATGAGAAAAAAGACGATTGAGCGCTTCTTCTGGGAGTTTCTGCTCATTTGCCCGTGCTCCGTTGCGAATACGCAATTCCTCCCTTGGAATTGGTCTTCTGGATGTCCTGTATGCGACATCTTTAACGAAAAATACGCCGTGGAATCGGGGCTGTCAAAAAATAGCTTTTGAAATATGCAAATTTTGCGACAAGCCTTTTTAAAGGGCGTCGCGTCGCATGTAAAACAGGCAGGCCAATTTACGCCCGGGGGCCGCCATTTACCCGCAGAGGGCGATGGCTCGCGGGCGTAAGAAAGGCTGCGAGCCATCGGCCGGTGGTCATTTGCGAATGACGCTTCTGCCGTAGTTGTCGGTTGTGGGCCATCCGATATCCTTCAATGTTTCAGGCGGGAGCGCTTCCAGCGCGCGGAGCATCCTCGCACGGCGCCATGACGCATAATGGGAGGCGATATTGCCTGACAGGCGCTGCAGCCAGCCGGCGGATGACGGGCGATGCGGGGAGCGGTTCGCCGCGGGCAGGTAATGTATCATGGTCATGTCTTCATCCTTTCCTGAACCACGATTGATGTGAGGATGGTGCGCCGTTGTTGACATTCAATCAAACGAAATGATATCCATCTATAAATCAAAATATTTGAAGGTTCGTGCCATGACCGTGACTTTCCGCCAGCCGCTGCCGTTGCTGGATAACGACATATTGAGGACCTTCGTCGCCATTGCGGAAACGGGAAACTTCTCGACCGCCGCCGAAGTCGTGTTCAGAACACCATCGGCCGTTTCGATGCAGATCAAGAAGCTAGAAGAGCAGCTGAAAACGACGCTGTTCCTGCGCGATGCGCGTTCGGTGACATTGACGGCGCATGGGGAGACGCTTCTGACTTATGCGCGCCGCATGATTGCCTTGTCCAACGAGGCCGTGTCGCGTTTCGTCATGCCCGAATTGTCCGGTGTGGTGCGTCTCGGCGCACCGGAGGATATTGGCGAGCGCGGGCTGCTGCCGGGCATTCTCAAGCGTTTCGCCGAGGCTTTCCCCGGCATCATGATCGACGTCACAATCGATGCCAGCTCCAATCTCTATAAGCGGATGGACGAGCAGCGTCTTGATCTCGCCCTCGTCAACTGTGCTTCACATCCGCTGAGGGACACCGGCGAGGTGCTGATGCGCGAACGGCTCGTCTGGGCGGGTGCGAAATGCGGCACGGCCTATCTGCGCGATCCGCTGCCGATCTCGATATGGGAAGAGGGCTGCATCTGGCGTTCGGAGGCGATTCATTCGCTGGAAAAACGTGGGCGCAATTTCCGCGTGGCCTATCTCAGCGGCCACACGATGGCACAGCGTGCGGCGATTGCCGCAGATCTCGCCATCGCGCCGCTGCCACGATCCTATGTGCTGAACGACATGGTCATTCTGGGCGAGAAGGAAGGCCTGCCGGAACTCGGCTATTTCGATATCCGGCTGATTATGGGCGACAAGGCGTCGCGGCCGGTGCTCGCAGTGGCGGAAAGCATTCGCAATGCATTCGTCGAGGTCGCGAAGGCGGCATGAGGCGAAGGAACGCGTCACGGCCATCATGCGCCGTCGACGCGCCGCTTAGATCGCCACCGAACCCGTCGCTGCGGCGTGATCCGCGTTTTCGGTCCGCCAGCTGCCACGACTGACCAGCCAGTCTGACGACGCCTGCAGCCCGCCGAAGGGAAAGACATGGATCTGCCGGATCGGTCCTTGCGGATTGTCCCGCCAGTGCCGTTCGATCGGCCCGACGATGCTTTCCGGTGAATGGCCCCTGGCAAGCGTGGTCAGGGAAAGCGCGTTTTTCTTGAGATAGGCAATGGAATTGCCGACACCGCACAGCGCGGCGTATTTCAAGAGCGTGGTGATCTTGGCCGGCCCGGAAACGCCGATATGCACCGGCAGATCGATACCGGATGCGGCAAGCCCTTCTGCCCAGGCGATGAAGCGGGCGGAATCAAAACCGAACTGGGTGACGATGCGCATGGCGGCGTCGGTTCTTTCGCCAAAATCGCGTTTCAGCCGCAACGCGGCCGTCGCCGTTTCGTCGTTGAAATCGGGGCTGCCTTCCGGATGACCGGCAATTGCGATATGCCTGATGCCGCAACGGTCGAAAATGCCCGTGGAAAGCATGTCGATGGTAGACGTGAACGGGCCCTCTGGCTTCTCGACGCCACCGCCGACCGCCAGCACGTCGGTCACGCCGGCGTCGCCGGCAAGCCGCTTCACCTGTTCCTCGAAATCGATGCGAGAGGCGATACGGCGCGCCGCAAGGTGCGGAACGGGCTCATAACCGAGATCACGCAGATGCTTTGCGGCATCGACCAGCTTCACCTGCGAGGCGGCTCCGGTATCTGTCAGATAAACGCGCACGCCCTGCGGAAAAAGACCGGCAAGACTTGCCGGGCCAAGCACCTGCGCGGGTGAGGCCTCGATGGAGGCGGGGATGACGGAAGTGGCGGAGATATCGGGCAATGTGTGCATGATCCTTTTGATTATCATGCACCGTTTTTGAGGCCAAGTCTGTGCCTGTTGCGGCAAGACAGCCCTGCATCTGCGACGAAGCTTGAGCCGAGCGCGGTGCCGGCGGCGCTACCAGATCCGTTTCGTCAGACCGTTCCAGAGCCACGTCCAGATCGTTGGTGGAAAGCGGAGCACCGACTTTCCGGGCGAGGGCGGCTGCGGCGCAAGGCTGCCGGACAAGGCGTCTTCGATGGCATTGATGGCGATATCGACCGAGGCTGCTGTCAAGAGAAGGGGATAGGTGGCGATGGTGTCGGAAGGTGAGGGTTTCAGCCGTTTTTCGTAAAGTGTGGCGCCGGTATCCACACCCTTGTCAACGAGATGCACGGTTGCGCCGAAATTGCCCCGGTCCTTTTCCACCAGCGCCCAGTATCCACCCATCTGGCCGCGATAGGCCGGGTTGATGCCGGCGTGAAAATTGATAATGGGGCAGTGCAGGTCCCTGAGCGTCGCCGGCGTCAGCAGACGGCAGGAAATGGTGAAGATGACAGCCGGTTTCAGGAGATTGGCGGCCTTGCGACATTCTTCATCGTTCAGCGAGGCGAAATGCGTGACCGGAATGGTGCCGCCCAGATCAGGCAGGAGACCATGCTCCGCAATGATCTCTTTGCTTCTTCGTACCGTGAAGCGTTTGCCGAGCCGCGATGCGACCATCGTCGCCAGCTGGCCCACTGCTACAATCCAGCCGAGGCGTCTTGCCCGGCGCTTGAGGATGGCCGATTTGCTTTCGGGCTGTTCCATGAACACATGGATGTCGGGAAATCGCGCTGCCAGCGCATTGATCATGACGTTAGGGTTCACGCCGCCCGCCGTCATCACCAGAAGCCGATTATTGATGTCAGTCATGTCACCCACTGGATTTCTCAAGCCACGATCCACGCGCAGTTTCCCTCGCGAAGCTCAAAACCATGTTAATTTTCATCGACAGGATTTTTTGAAACGCCGCTGGAACCGAATTTTGGGACTCACGTTATTGTGACGCATATCACATCGGCGCTTGCCTCGGACGGCAAGTCATAGGGGAGTAGTTTCAAATGATCACACGCATTCTTTCGACCGTTTTCGTGGCTCTGCTGACCGTCGTGACGCTCAGCTCTTGCGGCAACACCATTCGCGGCATGGGCCGGGATACGGCGAACGCCGTGGATGCGACCCAGGATGCCGGCCGCAGCGTCGACCGCGCCGCCCGTCGCTGACGACATCTCCCCTTCTGAAAGTCCGGCGTCTCCCTGAAGCCAGGGTGACGCCTTTTCTTTGACCGAATTTCCCTGCGAATGTTCCCCTGAAGAGAATCACGGGGTGGGCATGAACAGATCGATGAAAAGACTGGCGAAGCTGCTGTTGCCGTTGCTGCTGCCATTTTCGGCCGAAGCGGGCGGGCAGGTGGATTTCTGCAGAATCGTGGATCATGCGGGCGGCCGCTATACCGTCTGCAGTTTCGATCCGGCGAAAAGCACCATCCGGATTTACGACCGCGACCATGTCTCAGGACAGGGATACCGATCTTTCGCCGATCTATCCTCCGCGCTCTGGCGTCAGCACATGTTCAGTGTCTTCGCCATGAATGGCGGCATGTATCGTTCCGATTATTCCCCGGTCGGGCTGTTTATCGAAAACGGCGTGGAACGTTCGCCACTCAGCACCCGCGGTGGCTGGGGCAATTTCCATCTTCTTCCGAATGGCGTGTTTTACCTGAAGGATCACAGGGCGGGCGTGCTGGCGACCGAAGCCTATCTGGCGGCCGACCCGAAGCCCGATTTTGCCACCCAGTCCGGGCCGATGCTTGTTATCGACGGCGGACTGCATCCGCGTTTTCTGCCCGACAGCGACAGCTTGAAGCGCCGCAACGGCGTCGGAGTGTCTCGCGATGGCACGGTACATTTTGCCATTTCGGACAATACCGTGCGCTTTTACGATTTCGCCACGCTGTTCAGGGATGTGCTGGATTCACCGAATGCGCTCTATCTCGACGGCACCATTTCCAGCGTCGATATTCCCGCGATGAAGAGGCGAGATTCATTGTTCCCCATGGGGCCGATCATCGCCGTGGTCGACAGGGTGCCGGATTAGTCGAGCCGATCAGATCGGCGCCTTGGGATAGGCTTTTTCAAGGCCGGCGGAAGCCGTCAGCCCCTTGCGGAAGGCGAGATAAGCAGGATGCTGGCTTGCCTTCGCAATTTCCGCGAGGCGGATTTGCAGGCGGGCAGGGGCGTGGCCACCCAGCCATTCACCGGTGGCTTCAAGCTTCAGGCTATTAAGGAAACGGGCGCCGGCCTGCTGGTCGAGATAAAGGTTAAGGCCTGCCAGCAGGTTCTCGTCCTGCAGCGCGTTCTCCATCAGCAACGACACCCATGCCTTATCCTCACTCGCAAGCGAGGTCAGTTTCGAAGCAACAGTTTCACGGTCGGGGAAAGAGGATGTCTGCATGTGGGACTCGCATCGTTGCTGTTTGACCATGGTCGATAAAGCAGCGGTCGCAGCCATTCAAGATGGCTTTCAGCGGAAGAATTGCGACAGCAACGTGCCCGCGTCCGCCGTTTTCAACAGGTGTTTGTATGAAAGCTTTAAAAAACGGTTACACTTTAGCCTAAATTGCGGCGAGGACAGAAATGGCACTGTTTTCAGCGTCGCGCTAACGCTTTGTTTTTTAACATACCTATGCAAAGCGCGAATGGCAGCCCGTCGAAAACGCCTTCATTTAGCCGCTTTTTGCATTTGCCTTCCGCGCCGGATTTTAATAAATGCTTCCTCCACGGGCCGGGTCTTGAAGATCCCCCGGAGAGTGAATAGCTGGAGTAATCATGGAAGAAACCGCTCAGAAATCCTGCTGGGGCGTCACGTTGCGCGCACTCGCAGGCTTTGCCGCTTTTCTCGCATTGACGTACATTTTTGGCAGCCCATAAGCATCTCTCCTGATTGACGGGTTTTGAAACGGCGCGGTTTTCCTCTGGAAACCGTGCTGTTTTCGTTTCCGGGAGGCCCATGTCGCAGCTGCAAAAGCCGGTGCCGCTCTTTTGTGGCGATAAGTTCCAGCTTTGGATATGATGTGACGGAATCCATTACGCAGGAAAAACTCAATGTTTCTTTCGGTCTTTGACGTCTTCAAGATCGGTATCGGCCCTTCCAGTTCGCATACGATGGGACCGATGACGGCGGCCAACCGCTTTCTGGCGCTGATCCTCAGCGACGAGTGGCCGCGCCCCGCCGGTGCCGTCGTTGCGCGCCTGAAGGTCAGCCTGCACGGGTCTCTCGCCTTCACCGGCATTGGTCATGGCACCGGCCGGGCAGTCATTCTCGGCCTGACCGGCGAGCGGCCGGACCTTGTCGATCCCGACGCGATGGACGCCATCATAGAGGCGGTGGAGAAGGCCGGTACGGTTACGCCGCCCGGCCATCCGATCTACGAGTTCAGGACGGCCGAAGATCTCGTCTTCGACAAGAAGAACCCGCTGCCGGGCCATGCGAACGGCATGACCTTCTCCGCTTTCGATAACCAGGGCAGGCTGCTGGTCAAGCGCATCTATTATTCCGTCGGCGGTGGCTTTGTCGTCACCGATACGGAACTGGAGGCGATCAAGCAGCGCGGCAAGACCATCGATAACGGCCCGCGCGTGCCCTATCCTTTCGCCACGGCGAAGGAAATGCTGGAAATGGCCGCGCGGTCCGGCCGCACCATCGCCCAGATGAAACGGGCGAACGAGGAGACGGTTGTTTCGCGCGAAGAGCTGAATGAACGGCTGGACCAGATTTGGGACGCGATGAACGGATGTATCGAGCGCGGGCTGAAGGTGGACGGCATCATGCCCGGCGGCCTCAAGGTGCGTCGCCGTGCCCGTTCGATCTATGAAAAACTGAATGCGGAATGGCGTAGCAACCGGTTGAATCCCGTCATGGCGAATGACTGGTTGAGCGTCTATGCCATGGCCGTGAACGAAGAAAACGCGGCCGGCGGCCGTGTCGTCACCGCGCCCACCAATGGCGCTGCGGGCGTGGTGCCGGCGACGGTGCGGTATTTCCGGCATTTCCATGAGGATGCCACCGTCGACGACGTGCGGGACTTTCTCCTTACGGCGGCAGCGATTGGCGGCATCATCAAGCATAACGCGTCGATTTCCGGCGCGGAGGTGGGCTGTCAGGGGGAAGTGGGATCGGCTGCGGCCATGGCGGCGGCAGGTCTCGCGGCGGTGATGGGCGGATCGCCCGAGCAGATCGAGAATGCGGCGGAAATCGCGCTCGAACATCATCTCGGCATGACCTGCGACCCGATCGCCGGATTGGTGCAGGTGCCCTGCATCGAACGCAACGCACTGGGCGCGGTCAAGGCGGTCACGGCGGCGTCGCTGGCGCTGAAAGGCGACGGTCAGCACTTCGTGCCGCTGGATGCCTGTATCGAAACCATGCGCCAGACCGGCAACGACATGAGCGAGAAATACAAAGAAACCTCAACCGGCGGCCTTGCCGTCAACGTTGTGGAGTGTTGAGCGGGCTGGACGCCCGGCATGTCCGGCATGCTTGACGCCCGCCGCAAAAAGGCATTGATAGAGACATGCCTCTACATCTCATCAAACTTTGCGTCGGCGCGGATTCACTCCAGGACCTGAGGGATTGGGTCGCACAGCGCTCGCTCACCGCCATGGCTGCGGGCCTTGAGCCGCACAGCGTCCACACCACCCGCATGATCCCCAAACGGGTAGAGGAACTGCTTGAAGGCGGCTCACTCTACTGGGTCATCAAGGGGCAAGTGCAGGCCCGGCAAAAGCTGCTCGATATCCGTTCTTTCAAGGGAGACGACGGTATTTCGCGCTGCGATCTCGTTCTCGGACCTGAGGTGATCGAGACCTCACCTGCGCCGAAGCGGCCGTTTCAGGGCTGGCGCTACCTGAAGGATGACGAGGCGCCGCGCGATCTCGGGGGTGGAGGCGGCGGCGAGGACATGCCTTCCGATCTCAGGCGCGAACTGGCCGAACTTGGTCTGCTCTGACGCATGATGGACGAAAATGAAAAAGCCGGCCCCTTTTGGTGGCCGGCTTTTTTATTTGGGGAGACGGGTTGGTCAGTTGATGCCGCCGACTGCATTGGTGGCGCGGCCATCCTGAATTTTCACCCAGCGACCCGGGTTGGCGGTGTCCTGACGCTTCAGATAGGTATATTCGGTTTCCGACCAGTTCATGACCTTGTTGCGCATATTGTCGAGAACGAAGTCGCCACGGTCGGTGCGAACGGTCAGAACGGCATGGCCTTCGCCATTCGGCTGCAGAACGACGGTGATCAGCAGGTTGGAGGCGGAGAAACCCTTGTTCATCAGCATCTTGCGCTTCAACAATACGAAATCTTCGCAATCGCCGACGGTGGTAGGATAGGCCCAGCGTTCTTCGACGCCGTAGATTTCCATGTCCGTCATCGGCGTGATCGTGGTGTTGACGGTGTAGTTGACGTCAAGCATCGTCTTCCAGCGCTCTTCCGTCAGCTTCATCGGGCCATTGTCCAGCGAAGTCGGCTGGCACTCGCTCTGATAGGTCTGGCAGAATTCATAGTGGCCGATCGGTGGATTGGCCTTGCCGATGACGCGCATGACCGCTGCCGGCGATGCGCTGGCCTGCTGTGCGAAGGCGCCGACGATGAACGCGATCAGGATGAAAACGATACGGTTGTTGTTCATTGCTTGTCTCCCCGTGTTGAGGAGACATTCGCAGGTATTTTTTGACCCGGCGGAAATTTGCGTGGCGCAATTTGAGCTTAAATTTCAGCAAATTAGCCGATGTTTTGAACTGTATTTGAAGTGTTTTTTACACGTGTTTGAAGCAAATTTTATTAGAATTTTACGCATTCCGGCTTTAGGTTTTTGGTAGCCACTTATGCCGCTGTATCGACAGCGATTTTTCGTTCGCAGGTGTTTTCATACCCATGTTCATCGCCGTAGCGGAAGCGTGCGATGTAGGGGATTTCCCGTTTTGGGATAGGTGTTCCTTGCAGGCGCGCGTCGAAAAAGCGCCGAAAAAAACTTCAAAAAAACTGCTTTTTTCTCGAAAAAAGTTCGGACGGCGTGTTGCAGGCTATGTCCGTGTCCCGGTCGTGCCGCAAATTACCAAGGGGAGCGTTCCTGTCGGGACGTTGTTTGGGCGACAGGTCGAAAGCGGCAAACTGCGTCCGCGGACTTGTTTTTGAACGGGAATATCCGCGTCGCGAACACACGCCGACCGGATTTTCGGGCAGGGACGAGGAGGCGAGGCTGCGGTAAAGGTGCCTTGAAAAAGCCGCCCGGTCCCGACTGCCCATCACGGTGCGATCGACTGACTGCAGCCTTGTCCGCTGCCTGACTTCACGCTTTGCGGAGGAATGACGTAGGGCCGTGCGGGGCCTTTTTAAAGAAATTCGATCAATGCGTCGGGTGACTGGACACGATCGAATTCAACGGCGACGCCTTCCATGAAGTGACGCACGATCTTGCCACTCATGTTTTTGCCGAGCTGGACGCGGCTTCCGAGCGGCGGCCGGTGTTCGATCTCGATTGCTGCGCCCGAGAGCGACAGGTCGATCAGGCGGCAGGCGACGAGCATGCCGTCTTCGAGAACCAGCTGCGCCCTGGCATTGCGCGGCGTCAGGCGGTCGTGGCGACGGTCTTCCGGCAGGCCCAGCAACTGACGCTTGGCGATCCATGCGAGCTGGGCGGCGAGCTTTTCGCGTTTGCGCTCGGGCGCATTGATGGCGATGAGGAAACCGGATGCCGTCAGCGACGTCACCGTGCCTTCGATCCGGCCGATATGCTGGAGATAGGCGATGACGCGATCGCCATTGCGGGCGACACCCGGGCAGGTGAATTGTGCTCTCTCGGCGGTCATCTCGGTGGCGGTGCAATCATATTCTTCGTGATCGGGCAACATGAGCCGGCCATTGAAGGACACACGCACGGCGTCGTCGAGGCGAACTTCCTCAACCGGGCGCAGAATTTGGGCGGTGTTGACCGAACGGGACGAAAACATGGGCAGCGCAAATTGTAATGAATGATGATCGTCCGTTTCTACCCTGTGCGAGTTAACAGACTGTATTGCCTAATCTCTACAATTTTTCTAATCGACCAAATCGTTACGTTTCGTTGCCCCGCGCTCCGTGCGGCCATGGGCTTTCAGCATCGCTTCGTCGATCCTGGACGCCTCAGCATCTACCCGTTCGTAACGCGGCTGCGGCATTGGCCGAATATCCGGTCGGGACGATGTCCATACGCAGCAGCCGGCTGCTTTTCATCGACAGACAGTGTATCGGCACCATCAATGTGTGGTGCCGTGGCTGCTGTGGAAGCAGCGCGCCGAGGAGCCGCGGGGCGACACCTGCTTCCGTGCGCAGTGGCAGCAGCAGCATTTCGAACGCCAGGGGTTCATCGCCGTAGCCGTCGTCAGCATCGATGTCGAAGACCACGGGCAATTGATGTTGCAGGATGCCGAGCGCCACGCGACAGGGAAAGGACGCGCCGGCCGCCGGCCAGAGTTCTGAAAACGGGCGGTCCCGCAATTCGCGGCCGAACAGGTCGCAAAGACGGGTGCCGGCAAGACGGAAGAAGGGTGTTTCCTCTCCTTTGTCTGTCAGGATGAAAAGGTCGCCGAGATGAGTCTTGAGCTTCGAGGGTTCAATGTCCTCGCGGCGTGGAGCGGCGCTCTTGCCGCGCAATTCATCCCAATAGGCGTATATCTCCAGTCCGGCCATGCTCTTCATAGCATCTCTCCATGTTCGTTTTTGGGACATCATGTCCATCCGAACGTCTGTATCTGGAGGTGTAGCGATTTTCGTGCCAACTGGATTTGTTAAGGTTAACAAAGGGTTGATATTGCCTGACGGCATTTGTCGTGGCATCGGTGCGGCCCTGTCGGGGAAAGCTCCTTCAGCACAATTTAATGGCGCCGCCCGTTCTTTTACGGTGGGCCTGCAAGCCGGACCGTTTTTGGCCTGGCGCCTTTACCGGTTACGGTTCCGGCGTCGCGCGCTTCGAAGGCGGGACGGCTTTTTTTTCTTTCAGGCTTCCTATATTGCTCGGGAAACGCAAAATTCGACCAAGACAGGGATGAACCATGTCCTACGAGGACGGCGAACAGCCGCCGGTTTCGGAAACGCCGGAGCCGAAAGACGATGCGAACAATCCCGTCTTCAATCTGCCATCGCTGCTGGTGGGCATCCTGGTCGCGCTGATCGTTGCTTATGTCGTTCCCGCCTATCTTCTGTCGGAGGAAGGCAATGGCTGGTTCATCTTCACCTTCGGCTTCATTCCGCTGCGTTATGCGGTGCCGTTTTCCCAGCAGGGGCTGGAATGGCTGTGGACGCCGGTGACCTATTCTTTCCTGCATGGCGGTATCGAGCATATCCTCTTTAACGGATTGTGGCTGATGGCCTTCGGCGCGCCGGTTCTGCGTCGGATCGGAACAGTGCGTTTCGTGCTGTTATGGTGCATTTCCGCCGCCGTTTCGGCCTTTGGTCATGCGGTTCTGAACTGGGGGGACGTGACGGTGCTGATCGGAGCGTCCGGTGTCGTTTCGGCGCTGATGGGAGCGGCCTGCCGGTTCGCCTTTCCGGCGCGGGGCGGATATAGCGCGTCTTTCGGCCATCTGATGCCGCGGCAGAGCATTCTTGCGGCGCTCTCCAACCGTACGGTGCTGATCTTCACGCTGATGTGGCTGTTCGGCAATGTGCTGATTGCGGTCGGCGTGCCGCTGTTCGGCGATGTCGGCGGTCAGATCGCCTGGGATGCCCATGTTTTCGGGTTTCTGCTCGGCTTCCTGTTCTTCGGCCTTTTCGATCGCCCGTTACGCTAGGCCGATCACGATCCTTGTCGGGCGTGGCGCAAATTTGCTTTCGGGCGTCCCATCCGGGATTGCATTCACGCGGGCCTCAGCGCACCATACCTCATGATTTGCAACCGCCGGGGGAGACTGCGGCACTGCGGATCGCTGCAAAGAGGAGGAAGGCATGCCAACATTCGTAAAGGATCTTCTCGACCGCAAGGGCCGGGACGTCGTGACTGTCAATCCTGAGGTCAGCATCGGTGAGGCGGCGGCCACGCTGCACGCACATAAGATCGGTTCCGTCGTCGTGACCGATGGCGAAGGTGTCGTTCTCGGCATCTTCACGGAACGCGATCTCGTAAAGGCCGTGGCGGGCCAGGGTGCCGCTTCCCTCCAGCAATCCGTTTCAGTGGCCATGACCAGAAATGTCATCCGCTGTCACCACGATTCCACCACCGATGAGCTGATGGAAATCATGACGGGCGGGCGCTTCAGGCATGTGCCGGTCGAAGAGAATGGCCGCCTTGCCGGCATCATCTCCATCGGCGACGTGGTGAAGGCGCGGATCGGTGAAATCGAGGCCGAAGCGGAGCATATCAAGGCTTATATTGCCGGGTGAGTTAGTGTCCTCTCCCTCATTCCTGTGCTCGTCACAGGAATCTAGTCAGCCCAAGTCCTTGGGCTGAAAGGAGTTCCTACCGCCACGCAGACGCGCATCGGCTGGATTCCCGCGACAGGCACAGGAATGAGCGAGCTTCTCGCCTCACCGCCGGAACGCCTGCTGCATGCGCTCCAGTTCCGGAATGCGCGCGCGCGTTTCCTGATATCCCCTATCGATGGCTTCACTGGCGCGATGGAATTCCGACAGTCCGATATCGTTGATGCGGGGATGAAGCATCAGATCGGGCGGATCACCTGCCAGACGCGAGCGCGAAATCCTGTCCTGAATGATGTTGAAGGCCTGCACCATGACGCCCGGCAGGCCGGGGCGCGGCGCGCTGTCGTGCGGTGCGCCGCCGGGCGGTGCAGCGGCGTGCTTGACGACGGCGGAGCGGCCGAAGAGATCGTAATTGAGGTTTACCGCCACGACCAGCGCCTGCTCATAGGCCCGGCAGACCGAAACCGGCACGGGATTGACGAGGGCGCCATCGATGAGGGTGCGGCCGTTGCATTGCACGGGTTCGAAGATGCCGGGCAGCGCATAGGATGAACGCAAGGCGGTCACGAGATCACCCTGATGAATCCAGACTTCATGACCCGTGCGCAACTCCGTCGCGACGGCGATGAAGGGATGATCGAGGCTTTCGACGCGCAGCCCTTCCAGATGCTCCTGCATGCGTTTTGTGAGCCGCATTCCGCCGAAGAGCCCGCCGCCGCCGATCGTGAGATCCAGCAGGCCGGCAATGCGGCGCATCGTTAGCGAGCGGGCGAATTCCTCAAGCTCATCGAGCTTGCCTGCGAGATAACATCCGCCAACCAGCGCGCCGATCGAGGTGCCGGCGATCATGCCGATCTTGACGCCCGCTTCATCGAGGGCCCGCAGGACACCGATATGGGCCCAGCCGCGGGCTGCGCCACCGCCAAGCGCGAGCGCTATCCGGTGTTTGTCGACGATCTGTGTAACGGGCGGTTCATTGCCGATGACGTCGGTGTTACCCGCCGCAAGGTGGTTCTGACGATTTCCCCATCCCAACATGACCGCACTCCCTGCCAGTTCTTCGGGTTCCGCCCTTGGCCCCGGAACCCGCTATATTGGTAGCAAATTGGTGCGGCCGATGGAAGGCGGCGGTTTATGTGCCTGAATAGGTTGTCGCCGGATCGAAATGGCGCGTATCGTCGGTGATTTTCGTCACCGCCTGGCCATCAGCCAGTTCGACCGTGCGGTAGAAGCAGGAGCGGCGGCCGGTGTGGCAGGTGGCGTCGTGGCCGGCGACCGAGACCTTCAGCCACACGGCGTCCTGATCGCAATCGGTGCGGAATTCCTTCACGGTCTGCAGGTTGCCCGACGTTTCGCCCTTCTTCCAGATCTTGTCGCGCGAACGGCTGTAATAGTGGGCGATGCCGGTCTCAAGCGTCAGCGACACCGCCTGTGCATTCATATGGGCGACCATCAGCAGTTCGCCATCGCGCGCGTCGGTGACTACGGCTGTGACGAGGCCGTGGGCGTCGAATTTCGGCGAAAAGAGACCTGCGTTTTCAAGCGCTTCCTTGTCCGCGGGCGCGGACGGAAAGGGAATGGACATGGCAACCTCGGAAAATCATCTGGCGGAACGATGAGAGGGGCGGATGAAACGGACGAGTGCCCGCCACTCTGAATTTTCTTGCGCATCGGATTTTCCGAAAGCCGCATTACGGCTTTCGGGCCGGTGCTTAACGGTTCCGCACCATGGTCATGAAGCGCACCTGTTCGGCCGGGTCGTTCTTGAACGTGCCGGTAAAGGAGGTGGTGAGGGTGGTCGACCCCTGCTTGTTGACGCCGCGCATGGACATGCACATATGTTCGGCATCGATCATGACGGCCACGCCGCGCGGTTTCAGGGTTTCCTCAATCGATCTTGCGATCTGCGCGGTCATGTTTTCCTGCGTCTGCAGGCGGCGGCCGAAGATTTCGACAACGCGGGCGATCTTCGACAGGCCAAGCACGCGACCGGCCGGAAGATAGGCGACATGCGCCTTGCCGACGATCGGCACCATATGGTGTTCGCAATGGGAGAAGAACGGAATGTCGCGCACCAGCACCACATCGTCATAACCGCCGACTTCCTCGAAGGTCGTGCCGAGCACGTCCTGAACATTCAGCTCGTAACCGGCAAAAAGCTCGCGATAGGCCTTGGCGACGCGCTTCGGCGTATCCAGAAGTCCTTCGCGGGCGGGATTTTCTCCAGCCCAGCGCAAGAGAACGCGCACTGCTTCTTCCGCTTCAGCCTGGCTCGGGCGAGCTTCAGCCACGTCGGGTTTTGCGCCAGCGCCGGGGAAATTCTTCACGATCGCATCCATTCCGTCTCTCCCGATGCGGGTAAAGGCCGCACCTGAATTCGTTTTACATCGCGAACCCATGTTCGCAGTTGCTGCTATCTGGTTGTTTTATAGCATTTTGGCAAGGCCGATGCTGTTTTTTCGGTATCGGAGCCGTTAATTTGATCACGGCTTGATGTCCAGAAAGCTCGTTAGCATATAATGAGAATGAAGGGCAGGAAAGCTTCACTGCGACAAACGCTGTGTTAGAAAAATTTGACCTGTCCTGTTTTGGGCATTCTTGAGCGCGCCGGGCACCAATGATGGACGATATCTACAATAATCGCATTCTGGACTTTGCCGGAAATATCCCGCTCATCGGCGTTCTTGAGGATGCTGACGCCAGCGCCGAGAAACACTCCCGGCTGTGCGGTTCGAAGCTGAAGGTCTATCTGAAAGTCGAAGACGGTATCGTAACGTCGTTTTCGCACGAGGTGCGTGCCTGTGCGCTCGGCCAGGCCTCCGCCTCCATCATGGCGCACCACATCGTCGGGGCCTCCAGCGGCGAAGTCCGGCAGGCGCGGGAAGACATGCTTGCCATGTTGAAACAGGGCGGCGATGGCCCGACGGGCCGTTTCGAGGATATGCGCGTTCTGTCACCGGTCAGGGATTTCAGGGCCCGCCACGCCTCCACCATGCTGACCTTCGAAGCCGTGGTCGATGCGCTCGACCAGATCGAAGGCCGGCAGGCTCTCGACGCCGCGGGTTAGGCAATGTGCGGCGAACCGGGCTGCCGGCACCAGCAGACCGAGGTGAAATCCGGGCGATCACGTAACTGGACGGGCAGCTTTGCCAGGACGCCAGGACGGCTTTTCGGTGTCGGCTTTATCAGGCTTTATCAATTGACGCTTTCCGGCTTCATCGGAAACTCCTGCCGCCATATCCCCACCTGTTCGGAATATGGCTACGAGGCGATTGCCCGCCACGGGCTTTGGGCCGGCGGCTGGATGACGCTGTTTCGTGTGGCGCGCTGCGGACCGGGCGGCACAAGCGGTCTGGATCCGGTGCCGGAAGTACTTGATGGAAGCAGGCGCTGGTGGATGCCGTGGCGCTACTGGAGCCGACATCGATGAATGACTATGTGGCCCTGCTGCACAGCATCGTTCTCGGCGCGGGCAAGCGGCTTATCATGGCCGATCTCAGGGCCTTGGCGGAAGAGCTGGGATTTACCGACTGCAGGACGCTTGTCGCGACCGGAAATCTTGTTTTTCGCGCTGAAGCGGCACCTGTCCGCGAGATAGAGGACAGGCTGGAGCGCGCCTTCGAAGATCGCTTCGGCAAACATGTCGATATTCTCGTTCGTTCCGGCGGCGACTGGCTGAAGCTGGCGGCGGACAATCCCTTCGCCAAGGGCAATCCGCCGGATGTCTGCGTGCGGGTGATGCGTGAACCGCTTGGCGAAGGTATCCTTGGATTTCTCGATAAGTATCGCCGACAGGAGACGATCGCCGTGATCGGCGGTGACTTGTGGATCGATTTCAAGGGCAAACCGAGCGGGAGCAGGCTGCTGTCTGCGCTGACCACAAGAAGGCTCGGTATAGGCACGACCCGCAACGCCAACACGGTCAATGGTCTCGCGGAAATGCTTCGCTGAGCGGCCTTCACCTTTGACTGCAATGGCAAAAGCCTTTATCAGCCTGCGTGCCCGCCTGTCGCGGGCAAATCATTATTCCAACACCACCCGCATTCGTTGGCGGGACTGGACAGGAGCACTAAACGATGTCTGAAGCCGTTTCCCTTACATTTCCCGATGGTTCCGTCCGCAGCTACGCCCCCGGCACGACCGGCCGCGAGGTTGCCGAATCCATCTCCAAATCGCTCGCCAAGAAAGCCGTCGCCATAACGCTTGATGGCACCCTGCGCGATTTGTCCGACACCATCACCGATGGCAAGATCGAGATCGTCACGCGCGAAGACAAGCGTGCACTTGAGCTCATCCGCCACGATGCCGCCCACGTCATGGCCGAGGCCGTGCAGGAACTGTGGCCCGGCACGCAGGTGACGATCGGCCCTGTTATCGAGAACGGCTTTTATTACGACTTCGCCAAGAACGAGCCCTTCACGCCGGAAGATCTGCCGAAGATCGAAAAGCGCATGAAGGAAATCATTCAGCGCAACAAGCCGTTTATCCGTGAAGTCTGGTCGCGTGAAAAGGCCAAGGAAGTCTTCGCCGCCAAGGGCGAGAATTACAAGGTCGAGCTGGTCGATGCGATTCCGGAAGGTCAGGACCTGAAGATCTATTATCAGGGCGACTGGTTCGATCTTTGCCGTGGCCCGCATATGGCTTCCACCGGCCAGATCGGCACTGCCTTCAAGCTGATGAAGGTGGCCGGCGCCTATTGGCGCGGCGACAGCAACAATGCAATGCTGTCACGCATCTATGGCACCGCCTGGGCGACGCAGGAGGAGCTCGATAATTACCTTCACGTTCTGGCCGAAGCCGAAAAACGCGACCACCGCCGTCTCGGCCGCGAAATGGACTTATTCCATTTCCAGGAAGAAGGTCCGGGCGTCGTGTTCTGGCACGGCAAGGGCTGGCGCATGTTCCAGACGCTGACGGCCTATATGCGCCGGCGGCTCGCCAACACCTATCAGGAAGTCAACGCGCCGCAGGTGCTCGACAAGTCGCTGTGGGAAACCTCCGGTCACTGGGGCTGGTATCAGGAAAACATGTTCGCGGTGAAATCCGCCCATGCCTTTACCCATCCCGATGACGAGGAAGCCGATCAGCGCGTCTTTGCCCTTAAGCCGATGAACTGCCCCGGTCACGTGCAGATTTTCAAGCATGGCTTGAAGTCTTACCGCGAAATGCCGGTTCGTCTTGCTGAATTCGGCAATGTGCACCGTTATGAAGCGTCCGGCGCTTTGCACGGCCTGATGCGTGTTCGTGGCTTCACGCAGGATGATGCGCATGTCTTCTGCACGGAAGAGCAGATGGCGGCGGAATGCCTGCGGATCAACGATCTGATCCTTTCCGTCTACGAAGATTTCGGCTTCAGCGAAATTGTCGTCAAGCTCTCCACGCGCCCGGAAAAGCGCGTTGGTTCCGACGATCTGTGGGATCGCGCCGAAAGCGTGATGATGGAGGTTCTGAAGACCATCGAGGAACAGTCGGAGGGACGCATCAAGACCGGCATCCTGCCGGGTGAGGGTGCCTTCTACGGACCGAAGTTCGAATATACCCTGAAGGACGCCATCGGCCGCGAATGGCAGTGCGGCACGACGCAGGTGGACTTCAACCTGCCTGAGCGTTTCGGCGCCTTCTATATCGACCAGAACTCGGAAAAGACGCAGCCGGTGATGATCCATCGCGCCATATGCGGCTCGATGGAGCGCTTCCTGGGTATCCTGATCGAGAACTTCGCCGGTCACATGCCGCTGTGGTTCGCACCGCTCCAGGTCGTGGTCGCGACGATCACCTCTGATGCGGATGATTATGGTCGTGAGGTTGCGGAAGCGCTGCGCGAAGCGGGCATGGCGGTCGAGACCGACTTCCGCAACGAAAAGATCAACTACAAGATCCGCGAGCACTCGGTGACCAAGGTTCCTGTCATCATCGTCTGCGGCCGCAAGGAAGCGGAAGAGCGCACCGTCAACATCCGCCGTCTCGGCTCGCAGAACCAGACATCGATGTCGCTTGAGGAGGCAATCACCAGCCTCGTGGACGAAGCGACGCCGCCGGATGTGAAGCGCAAGCTGGCGGCGAAGAAGCAGGTTGCCTAATATCAGTTACGGCCCCTTCGGGGGCCGTTTTGTTTGTGGGGATGTGCGGGTAATTTCACTGCCAAAGGCGACGCATTCACCTCCGTCATCCCGGACTAGATCCGGGGCCCAGCGCGATCAAGTCGTTGATCGCGAAAGACTCTCTTCACGACGCAGACGCGTCGTGGCTGGATGCCGGATCAAGTCCGGCATGACGGATGGATGTGGGTGACGCCTACTCGAAATCCCCGGACATCTCTTCCGGCGCCTGATCCTTCATCAGCACTTCCACATCCGAATCCCGGCCGGCGGTTACCTTGAAATTGCGCTGGTAGACCTTGTCCTTATTGCGGGCGATGGCGGTATATTCGCCTTCGGCCAGCACCATGGTCGAAAAGGCGCTGACGCTTTCATTGACAACGTCACCGCCGCCGTTCAGCACAGACCAGGCTGTATCGGCAATGGCTTCGCCGCCCGCTTCGGATACCAGCTTGAGAGTGATCTGTGCCGCCCGGTGCTGAAGGGTCGCTTCTGTCAGCTTGCCGGCTTCCACCTGGATATCGGCGCGCACGGAGGCGTTGGCGTTACCGTATTGGGAAACGACGTGATATGTGCCGGCATTGAGGCGCACGATGGTGTTCGGTTTAATGTCTTCCATAACCAGCCCGCGTTCGCCATCGGGACGGGCGTCGGAGGAATAGATAGAGAATTTCAGCTGGTTGGCGGAAATCTGCTTGTCGGACCCTGCAACGGCGTTCAGCACGAAACCACCGGCATCGAGAATCAGCACCTGTTTCTGGACGCTGCCGGAGGCAGGCACGTTGAGCTTCTTGGTGACACCTGCGCGGCCGAAAGCGACGTTGACGAAATATTCGCCCGGCACCAGATGGAATTCCGCCGAGCCGCCCTCTGAGCTTGCCAGCATCGGCAATTTACCGTCGGTGCCGGGGATGGGGCTGAATACGCGCCAGGACAGGCCTTCCTTCACCGCTTCACCGTCGCCGGTCAGCTTGGCTTCCATGACTATGTCGCGGGCGGTGCTAGTCGGCGCGTTGGGGGCGGAGGGAGCGGTGAAAGCATTGAGTTTCGGCATTTTCGGCGTGCCGCCGAGTTGCTTGAAGTCCTTGAAGGCGTCCTGCGAAAAAGCAGCTTGCGATAACAGGCCAAGCGCGGCACATGCAATGGTCAGACGCGCCGCGATTTTGATTGCCGACATTTTCGATACCGATTGACTTCTTGATTTTCCCGGATCACTTCAAAACCAATGCCGTGGCTATTTCAAGGCCCATGTTTTTGCGATGACAGCAGAATGGAAGATTATTGATCATGACAAGTGATATCAAGCTCCTCGATTACCTCAGGGTTCGCCGTTCCACGCCGGCCCTGCAACTTGCCGAGCCGGGACCTTCGAAGGCGGAAATTGAAGATATCCTGCGGCTCGCCGTCCGCGTGCCTGACCATGGTAAGCTTGCGCCGTGGCGTTTCGTGGTTTTCCGCGGCGAGGAGCGCGTCCGTCTCGGTGAAACGGCGCTTCGGATCGCACTCGAAAAGAGCCCGGACCTCGACCTGCAGCAGCAGGAAGCCGAGCGCACCCGCTTCACCCGCGCACCCGTCGTCATTGCCGTCATCAGCACTGCAAAGCCGCATTTCAAGATTCCGGAGTGGGAACAGATCATGTCGGCCGGCGCGGTGTGCCTCAATCTCATCTTCGCAGCCAATGCCAGCGGTTTCGCAGCGAACTGGCTGACGGAATGGCTCGCTTTCGATCCGGCCTTTCTCGCGGAAATCGACGTCGATGCGGCGGAGAAGGTCGCCGGATTCATTCATGTCGGTTCGACGACATTCCCGCCGGTGGAACGGCCTCGGCCGGAGCTTGCCGATGTCGTCACCTGGGTTGGGGACGTCTGATGTTCTACACCACGGACACCAACCAGCACGGCCTGCCGCATGATCCGTTCAAGGCCATCGTCGCGCCGCGCCCGATCGGCTGGATCGGCTCGAAGGGCAGGGAAGGTTCCCTCAACCTCTCGCCCTATTCCTTCTTCAACGCGATTTCGGACCGGCCGAAGCTCGTGATGTTCTCCTCCAGCGGCAGGAAGGACAGTCTGCGCAATGTCGAGGAGACCGGCGTCTTTACCGCCAATCTCGTCAGCCGCCATCTGGTAGACCGGATGAATGCGTCTTCTGCACCCGTCGCTTATGATGTCGATGAATTCGCCCTTGCCGGTCTTACCGCTGTCGATGGCCGCGTTGTGGATGCGCCTTTTGTGGGTGAGGCACTGGCGGTTCTCGAATGCCGGGTAACCCAGATTCAGCAGCTCAGGGACATTGAAGGCGAGCCAGCGGATTCCTGGATGGTCATCGGTCAGGTCATGGCGATCCACATCGACGAAACGATCATTCGCGACGGGCGCATCGACATGGGACTTGCCCGTCCAGTGGCGCGCATGGGCTATATGGATTACTGCGATGGCGGCAGCGATGTATTCCAGCTGCAGCGCCCCTCTACTGCGCCGTAAATATAGGCCTTCTTCGGCGAGGGTTAATTTTTATGGTGAACCAAACGTAAACCATTTGCGCCTAGAGTTTTATACATGGTGGCGGCGATGATGCCGCCATCCATTGTATGAATGTGTTTCGAGGCTCAGGTGATCGTACAGGCATTTCTTCGCTGGTCTGAAAAGGCTGGATCGACCGAGCGGGCGAATGCCGCCAATGCTCTCGGCCGTGCCTATCTGCATTCCGGCATGGCGCGCGAAAACCGCGATGCCGCCTATATGGCGATGACCTATCTTCTCGACGATCCTTCGCCGCGCGTGCGGCTGGCGCTTGCCGAAGCGCTTGCGGACGCCCATGATGCGCCGCGCGCCATTATCGTTTCCCTTGCCGAAGACCAGCCGGAAATCGCCTGCACGGTAATCGCCCGTTCGCCGGTTCTGGCCGAGGCCGATCTGGTCGATCTGGCGGGGCGTGGTGAAAGCTTGACCCGCGCGCTCATTGCCGCCAGGCCCGGCCTGCCGCGCGGGGTCTGCGCCGCACTTGCGGAAGTTGGCGACCTGCCCGAAACCACCATCCTGCTAGAAAATGACGAAGCCTTCATCACACCGTTTTCGCTCCGGCGCATCGCCGAACGTCACGGTTGCGACGCCGATATCCGTGATCTCCTGCTCCGCCGCGAGGCCTTGCCTGCAGATGCGCGTCATCTGCTCGTGGGCCGCGTGAGCGAGGCTCTTGCGGATTCCGCGCTGGTTCATGCGCTGATCACGCGCAACCGCGCCGACAGTCTTTTCCGCGAAGCGGAAGATTCCGCCACCATCCTGATCGCATCGAGCGTTTCCTCGCCGGAACTGCCGGCACTGGTGGAGCATCTGCGCCAGAGGCTAGAGCTGACGCCCGCATTGCTCATCCATGCCGTCTGTTCGGGCCGGCTTGAGTTCTTCACGGCGGCCATGGTCAATCTCTCCGGTCTTGATGACCGCAAGGTGCGCGCTATTCTGGCCACGGGCCGGCCGCATGCGCTGAAGGCGCTGTTCCAGTCCATTGGTCTGTCGGGCGACGTCGTTGACGTCTTCATCGAAGCGACGCTGATGTGGCGCCGTGCCGCCCGCTCGCAGCTTCCTGAGGCGGCCGCCTCCGTCTCCGCCGAACTGCTGTCGCATTTCCGTGACGTGAGCGGTTCCGAAACGATGTTCGAACTGTTGCACGCGGTGCGCAAGCTGAGCATTGCGGAAGAACGGCAGAAGGCGAGATATTATGCGCAGGCGCTGGCGGTGGAGGCGGCGTAAGGTCGGGTTAATTTCGGCTGATACAAATCATATGAGTATCATAATTTTCCCGGAGGGGGCATCCTCTCATCCTCATCCCTGTGCTCGTCACAGGGATCCTACCAGCCCAAATCCTTGGGCTGGACGCCGCGCAGACGCGCGTCGACTGGATTCCTGTGACAAGCACAGGAATGAGGGAAGATCGGTTCCCGCAGTCACTTATCGAACCGTTTGGCAATCCATGAATAGCTGTTTTCGACCATCCTCACAGGCGTTCCAAGAAAGTGCTTTATGCCTTCGGTGGAAGGAAGGACGCGGCTGACGCGGCCGATCGCCTGTTTGGTGAGACTTTCCTCTTCTTTCGGCGTCACTTCCGCCGTGGCCTGCTGGGCATCGGCCGGTGGTGGAGTGCCGGACTGCGTGCCGGCCGTTTGCGGGCTCTGTTCACCCGGTGTCTGGCACACGGCCACGACCACCGGATAGGACGCGTTCGCAAAACGCTCCAGCTCCTTTTCCGACACAGCGTCGCACAGTTCGATGCTCGTCCACCGCTGTTGCGAGGTGGCGAGGTAATGGCAATCGGTGGCGCTGTCGTCGCAACCGAGAAAGGTCATGAGAACGAGGGCTGTTTTCATGGTGTGTGTTGCCTCTGTCGGGAATTATGCTCTAGAAACTCATCTATCCCGATTGCAGTGACATTACGACGAAATACGCATTTTTTTGAGAGAAGGCAGGCATCGCATTGGCCATCGAAATCAAGCTTGAGACACCCCGTCAGGACGCGGTTCTGCGCCTCATCGACCTTTCCAATGCCTATATGGCGTCACTTTACCCCGCAGAAAGCAATCATCTGGTCGATATCGGCGCGCTTGAGAAGGATAATGTCTCTTTTTTCGTGGTGCGGCAGGGTAGCCGCGTGGTCGGCTGCGGGGCGCTGGTGGAAGCGGGCGATGGCACGGCTGAGGTCAAGCGCATGTTCGTCGATCCGGAGGCGCGGGGTCTGCGCATCGGCAAGCTGATCATGGATACGCTCATCGCGCGTGGTGAGGAGCTTGGCCTTTCTGCCATTCGTCTCGAAACCGGCATCAGCCAGCCGGAGGCGATAGGGCTTTACCGCAAGGCGGGTTTCGTGGAGATCGAGGCTTTTGCGCCCTATAAGCCTGATCCGCTCAGCCTCTTCATGGAGAAGGTGCTTTAAGTCGGCGGTAGAGGTTCGCGGCCGCTTTGCGGTGTCCAAACCGAAGGAATTCACTCGACATGAAACGCAGCGCGAGCGACGGATCGCGCCAAACACCCAACGTCATCCTCGGTGTGTCACGAGGATCTGCATCCGAGTGATTTTATCTGACGTGATTAGAACCTTGGCACAAGGTGAGGATGACGGCGATGGTGCATTTCCCGCTCTCCATCCGTTTCAGACCTGAATGAAAACTTAGAACTAAGAATGATCGCAACGCGCCGAGGATCAGGTCCCGTACCGGAGAAGCGATAGTTGCGGATGCGCAACGAGGCCGAGCATGGGCGGATGCGACGTTCGCGGATATCTGTCGTTACCGGAGCTGCGGCGTCTGGCGCAGGCTTCAATCAGAAAGCGGCCTTTCGAAACGCCGTGGTTTCCTCGCTATTGTCCTCGAGCACGGCGACCTCGTCCAGGGCTTCACCCTGCGCAGGAGGCGGTGTCGGAGCTTCGGCGGCCGCGGAAAGTTCGACCTCACGCACCCATTCGCGCCAGATCGCAACCAGAAGCGCCATCAGCACCGGGCCGATGAAGAGGCCGAGGAAACCCATGGTCTTGACGCCGCCGACGAGGCCGAAAAACGTCGGCAGGAATGGCAGCTTGATGGGCCCGCCGACGAGTTTCGGGCGGATGGTCTTGTCAACGATGAAGAGTTCCACCGAACCCCAGACAAACAGGGCCAACCCGTGGGCGGGCGAGCCGCTGGCGACCAGATAGATCGACACCAGCGTGAAGGACAGAGGCGCACCGCCCGGAATGAGGGCCATGACGCCTGTCAGCACGCCGAGCGTGACGGGCGAGGGGACACCGGCGATCCAGTAGGCGATGCCGAGGATGATGCCTTCGCCGATGGCGATCAGCGTCATGCCGGTGACCGTGGAGCTGATGGTGGCGGGCACGACGCGGGAAATGCGTTCCCACCGCGTCGGCAGGATACGCTCACCGACCAGATCGACCTGACGGGTGAAACCGGCCCCGTTACGATAGACGAAGAACAGCGCGATCAGCATGAACAGCAACGTCAGCACCAGATGGAACGCGCCGTTGCCGGCGGCGAGGATCGCCCTGTAGATATTGCCGATATTGGCGCCGCTGACGAGCTGGATCACTTCACCGATGGCGCCCGGCGTGCCGATATATTTCACCCATTGTTCGCCAAGCCATGGGCCGACGGCGGGAAGGGCGGCGATCCACTCCGGCACGGGGGCGCCGGTCTTGTTGACATGCACTGCCCAGCCGAACCATTCGCGGATTTCGCTGGCCGTGTAGGAAGCGGCGATGAAGATCGGTACGACAAGGAAGGCGAGGATGAGAATGATGGCGATGGTGGCGCCGAGCGTGGTGTTGCCGCCCACCTGCCGAAGAAGCCGTGTATAGACCGGCCAGCTGGCGAAACCGATGACGAGGGCGGCGAGAACCGGAACCAGGAAGCCGTGGAAGAAGTAGATGCCGGCCAGGGCAACGAGAACGAGCAGCCAGCGCGCAGCCGAAATGGGCGGGATCAGGGCGATCCGCGTCGGGCTGGCCGGACCAAGCCATCTCGGTTCGCCACTCTGCTTACGGCTGTCATTCTTACTCACGGCAGGCTCTTTCTCGCATTCTCCCCGAAGGGTGCATTCACTCTGTCACACCGATACATATAAGTGCAATATAATCGGATCACATTACCGTTGTGTGTTTATTGCTGAACCTATTGAACGATTTTGGTAAAAATAGAACATCGGTCTTGGCGCGCGCATTGAAATATGACAATTGAACTCCGTTTTTCTTGCGGCGTAAGGTTGCCGCGCCCGATCTCCAGGTCACGCTATGCTCCGCCGCTTCTTCGCCTATTATCGCCCCTATCGCGGTCTGTTCATTCTCGATTTTTCCTGCGCTGTCTTGTCGGGCGTACTGGAACTCGGCTTTCCGATGGCGGTGAAGGCCTTTGTCGACGTGCTGCTGCCGGGCGGTGAATGGGCTATCATCCTGGCCGCCTCCGTCGGGCTGCTCCTCATCTATGTACTGAATACCGGATTGATGGCGACTGTCACTTACTGGGGACACATGCTTGGCATCAATATCGAAACCGACATGCGCCGTCTGGCCTTCGATCATCTGCAAAAGCTTTCCTTCCGGTATTTCGACAACCAGAAGACCGGCCATCTGGTCGGGCGGCTGACCAAGGATCTGGAAGAGATCGGCGAGGTGGCCCACCATGGGCCCGAAGACCTGTTCATCGCCATCATGACCTTTATCGGCGCGTTCCTACTGATGCTGTCGGTCAATGTGCCGCTGGCGCTCATCACCGCCGCCGTCGTGCCCGTCACCGCCTGGGTCACCAGCCGGTATGGCGGTCGCATGACGCAGAATTTTCGCGCGCTATACGGCCGTGTGGGGGATTTCAACGCCCGTATCGAGGAAAATGTCGGCGGCATGCGAGTGGTGCAGGCCTTTGCCAATGAGGATCACGAGAGGGCGCTGTTCGAAAAAGACAACCAGAAATACCGCCGCACCAAGCTTGACGCCTACAAGATCATGGCGGCCAGCACCTCGCTGAGCTACATGAGCATGCGGCTGACACAGATGATCGTGATGATCTGCGGCGCCTGGTTCGTTCTGAATGGCGACCTGACAGAAGGTGGCTTCGTCGGCTTCCTGCTGCTGGTCGGCGTGTTTTTCCGCCCGGTGGAAAAAATCAATTCGGTCATCGAGACCTATCCCAAGGGCATTGCCGGTTTCCGCCGGTTCACCGAGCTTCTCGACACCGCGCCCGATATTGTCGATGCGCCCGATGCGGTGGAAGCGCCGCTGCTGCGCGGCGATATCGAATACCGCCATGTGGGCTTCGGTTATGCCGAGGGCAAGCAGGTTCTCAGCAATATCGACCTGAAGATCAGCGCCGGCGAGACCGTGGCCTTCGTCGGCCCTTCCGGTGCGGGCAAGACGACGCTCTGCTCGCTGCTGCCGCGCTTTTATGACGTCACCAGCGGTGCGATCACCATTGACGGCATCGATATCAGAAAGATGAAGCTCGCCTCGCTGCGCAATCAGATCGGCATCGTGCAGCAGGATGTCTTCCTGTTCGGCGGCACGATCCGTGAGAACATCGAATATGGACGGCTTGGCGCTTCGGATGCGGAGATCATGGAGGCGGCGCGGCGCGCCCGTCTTGATGGCGTCATCGAGGCCATGCCGCTCGGGCTCGATACCGTCATTGGCGAACGTGGCGTCAAATTGTCCGGTGGCCAGAAGCAGCGTCTTGCGATTGCCCGCATGTTCCTGAAAAATCCGCCGATCCTCATTCTCGATGAGGCCACCTCGGCGCTTGACACGGAAACCGAGCGGGCCATCCAGCAATCGCTGACCGAGCTTGCCAAAGGCCGCACCACCCTCGTCATCGCCCACCGGCTGGCGACGATCCGCGATGCCTCGCGCATCGTGGTGGTTGACCAGAGCGGCATCGCCGAAACCGGCGCTCATGCCGAACTCCTGGCTGCCAAGGGCCATTACAGCCGTCTGCACGAGGCGCAGTTCAGCGGTCATCTCGCGGGCCTCAGCTGACCGGCCCGCAAGTCGCTCAGCCTTCTGCTGCCTGTTCTTCGACGATGCCGGGGTTTGCCTCCGGCTTGCCGGGATGGCTGCTGACGAGGTAACCCATGGCGACGGCGGCCGCGACGACGAAGAGCAGCAGGACGCCGCTGATCGTCATCAGCCATTCGCGGGGCTTTCTGTGCCCCATGATATAGTTCGGCCACCGGCCTGGATGGTTCACCACGTCGTTATTCCGGTGCTGTCGCATGAACTTCCCCAGATTTAAGCGTTTTGGTGAAAGATCAACGCCAGCGCTACCGCGACCGTTCCGTGTGGGTGGCGAACAGGTGATGACAAGGACGTGAGTCCGGTCATTTAGTCTCGGGAAGCGCGATCAGGCGGATTGAATGGCGATCCGGTTTCCCTCGCTATCGGAAATCTCCGCGACGAAGAGCGCATCATTCACCGCCGTTTTGGGAAATAGGAGCTCGCTTCCACCGGCAAGAGCTCTGGCAATAACATCATCCACATCAGCGACACTGAAATAGACGATCGCTCCATCTCGCGTCGGTACATAGGCCGGGCCTTCGGCAAGCGCGGCACTGGCGCCATTGCTGTTTTCGTCAAAAGGGAAATAGGCCATTCTGCTATCGTGGATCGCGACGATTTCGGCAAAGGGCACATCAAAAACCGCGCGATAGAAGCGGATCGCCCGATCAAGATCGGTCACGGGGATTTCGACATGGGCGACAATATTCATACGCTTCTCCTCAGCTGGACTGACGCACTTTCAAATTTCTGATGGCACCGATCTTTCTAGCGACGGCTGACATGGCGAGGCAATGGCGCGCGGTGTCAAGTAACCACATTGTCAATCGTCCAGCACCCGCGTGACCGGTCGCAGTGCCAGGAGAGGGCTAAGCGCCACATCGCGGCGTCAAAAGTCAGCTTGCGTCCTGCGTCTCTTTATGCGAATGATTTGCAATTGCATTAATCAGATTTCCGTTCAGAAAGCGCATAGTATGGAGAAGCCAGTCTTTGGATGGCGGCGAAACGGCGACGATCTCTCGTTGTCCGACGTTCACAGCTCGATCCGCGTCAAGCCGAATGCCGGCACGTTTCGCCGGGCGATGGCTTTTTTTGGTCCCGGCTATCTCGTTGCCGTCGGTTATATGGATCCCGGAAACTGGGCGACGTCGCTCGCCGGCGGCTCCAGGTTCGGCTATACGCTGCTGACGGTTGCGCTGGTCTCGAACATCATGGCGATCGTGCTGCAATCGCTCTGCGCCCGTCTTGCGATTGCCTCCGGCCGCGATCTCGCCCAGGCCTGCCGTGACGCCTATCCGAAGCCGGTGGCCATACTGCTGTGGTTGCTCGCCGAGATCGCCATCATCGCCACCGATATTGCCGAGGTGATCGGCACGGCCATCGGCCTCAACCTCATCTTCGGCATTCCGCTCGAACTCGGTGTTCTCATCACCGCGCTCGATGTGTTCCTGATCCTTTATCTGCAGAGGCTCGGTTTCCGCTGGGTGGAGGCGCTGGTCATCACGCTGCTTGGCGTCATCGCGGTGTGCTTTGCCATTCAGGTAGCGCTCGCCGATCCTGACTGGGGGCAGGTGATCCTTGGTTTTGCGCCGACGACCGAAATCGTCACCAATCCTGACATGCTCTATCTGGCGCTCGGTATTCTCGGCGCGACCGTCATGCCGCATAATCTCTATCTGCATTCCGGCATCGTGCAGACCCGCGAAATCGGCGAGACAATAGCCGAAAAGCGCGAGGCGCTGAAATTCGCGACGCTCGATTCCACCATCGCCCTGATGTTCGCGCTTCTCATCAACGCATCGATCCTCATTCTGGCGGCGGCGACCTTCAACAAGGCGGGGCAGACTAATGTAGCCGAACTCGGCGAGGCGCATAATCTGCTGGCGCCGCTGCTCGGCCTCGCGATTGCGCCGACGCTGTTCGGCGTGGCGCTTTTGTGCTGCGGCATCAATTCCACTGTCACGGCAACGCTCGCCGGCCAGATCGTGATGGAAGGTTTTCTCAAGATGCGGCTCGCCCCCTGGCTGCGCCGCCTCATCACCCGCGCCATCGCCATCATCCCCGCCGCCGGCGTGACCATCCTTTACGGAGACAGCGGCACGGGCGAACTGCTGATCCTGACGCAGGTGGTCTTGAGCCTGCAACTCTCCTTCGCCGTCTTCCCGCTGGTGATGTTCACCGGTGACAAGGCCAAGATGGGCGAGCTGCGCTCACCGCTCTGGCTCTCAGGCTTCGCATGGCTGATCGCGGTGGTGATTGCGGCGTTGAATGTGAAGCTGCTGGTGGATTTTATCGGGTGAGGCGGGTCAGGCCGCGCCTTTACGAAGCGCGGCGGCCGTGCCCTCCGGGTCGACGGCGATGACCTTAAGATAAGCGCGGGCCGGCTGGTCCGGCTCGCTACGTCCCTGTTCCCAATCACGCAGGGTGCCGAGCGGAATATGATAACGCGCGGAAAACTCTTCCTGCGTCAGCTTCAGGGCCCGGCGAATGATCTTGATGCGCGGCATTCTGGGAGCCGCGGCAAGTTGCTCGGCAGAAAGCGGCGGATTGTCGGGGTCGGCAAGCGCATTCGCCTCCGCCTCTTCGTCGGTCATGGCGTGAAGGCGGGCCCAGTCTGTTTGATCGATTTTACCAGCCATTGTCGTCGTATTCCTTGCGCTCCGCGCGTGTCGCCTTTCGTGCGGAGATGATGCGGATCACTTCGCTGCGTTCGGTATAGATCACAGTCAGAACCAATCCGTTGCCCAACCCCACTATACGTCGTCGGACTTCGCCGTAATTAGCCGAACGATCCTCGATATCCACGGCAAATGGATCCTCAAAAACCTTGCGGGCCGTTTCAAAGCTGACGCCATGTTTGGCGAGATTGGTTAAAGCCTTTCGGTCATTCCACTCGAAAGATAACATTGTGGACTACGGGTTTCCAGTAGTGAAAGGGATAAAATATCAAAAGAAGAAGGGCTCTTTCATATCTGAAAGAGCCCTCAAGACTAGTCGTTTTTTGGTGGTGTCTAAGCTAACGCTCAGCTGCAACCGCTCGTCGCACCGCAAGTATCGCACTTCTCACAAGTGCCGTTCCGCACCATCGTGAAGTTCTGGCATTCCGAGCACATGTTGCCCGTATACCCCTGAGCGATCGAGCGCATGCGGCGTTCGTTTTCGACCTTCTTGGCTTCCGTCTTGGCTGAAGCAGCGTCTGCGGCTGCCTTGTCGGAGAAGAGGGCGGTTGCCGTCTGCTGGGCTTCCTGGACGACCTCGTCGATCACTTCTTCGGCGATTTCTTCGGCCAGTTCCTTGGCGCGCTCTTCATAGTCCCGCTTGAAGGAGACGATTTCGGAGGTTGCGATGGCGACTGTCGGTTCCAGCTTGCGGGCGGCAGAGCCTGCAAAGGAGGTCACGTTGGCCGAGGCGCGGGCAGGGGCTGCCGTCGCCGATCCCTTGGGCTCGGAAGCGGTGCGTTCGCCGTCATTGCGGGACACGATGGTCGGCTTGTAACCGCGGGTCCAGCCGGTGGAAACGAGGTTGGTCTTGCCTTCCTGGATACCCTTGCCGAGCGCCGTGTTGGAGAAGTCGGACGTATCGACATGGGCGAGATCGTGGCGGCCGAGATAGGAGACGGCGAGTTCGCGGAACACGTAGTCGAGGATCGACGTGGCGTTCTTGATCGCGTCGTTGCCCTGCACCATGCCGGCCGGTTCGAACTTGGTGAAGGTGAAGGCCTCCACATATTCTTCCAGCGGCACGCCATATTGCAGGCCGAGCGAAATGGCGATGGCGAAGTTGTTCATCATCGCGCGGAAGGCGGCGCCTTCCTTGTGCATGTCGATGAAGATTTCGCCGATGCGGCCATCACCGAATTCACCGGTGCGCAGATAGACCTTGTGACCGCCCACAGTTGCCTTCTGGGTGTAACCCTGACGGCGGTTCGGCAGCTTTTCACGCTCGCGGGAGACGCGCTCGATGACGCGTTCGACGATCTTTTCGGTGATCGTCACGGCCTGCTGTGCGGCGGGCTGCTGGATCAGTTCTTCGATCAGGTCTTCTTCGTCCTCATCTTCCACCAGCGACGCGTTGAGCGGCTGGGAAAGCTTGGAACCATCGCGGTAAAGGGCGTTGGCCTTCAGCGCCAGCTTCCAGGAGAGCATGTAGGCTGCGCCGCAATCCTCAACCGTCGCATCGTTCGGCATGTTGATCGTCTTGGAGATCGCGCCGGAGATGAAGGGCTGAGCCGCCGCCATCATGCGGATATGCGATTCGACGGAGAGGTAACGCTTGCCGATCTTGCCGCAGGGGTTGGCGCAATCGAAGACGGGCAGATGCTCGTTCTTCAGGAACGGTGCGCCTTCCAGCGTCATCGCGCCGCAGACGTGAACGTTGGCCGCTTCGATGTCCTTCTTGCCGAAGCCGAGGTGCTCGAGCAGGTTGAAGCTCATGTCGGAGAGCTGCTCGTCGGAAACCTTCAGCGTTTCCTTGAGGAAGTCGGCGCCGAGCGTCCACTGGTTGAAGACGAACTTGATGTCGAAGGCGCTCTTCAGCGCGCCGTTGACGGCCTCGATCTTCTCATCGGTGAAGCCCTTGGCCTTCAGCGTCGAGGGGTTGATGCCGGGAGCCTGGTTGAGATTGCCATGGCCGACGGCATAGGCCTCGATCTCGGCGATCTGGCTTTCGGAGTAACCGAGCGACCGCAGCGCATCCGGAACGGCGCGGTTGATGATCTTGAAGTAGCCGCCACCGGCGAGCTTCTTGAACTTCACCAGCGCGAAATCGGGTTCGATACCGGTCGTGTCGCAATCCATCACGAGGCCGATCGTGCCTGTGGGTGCGATAACGGTGGTCTGGGCGTTGCGGTAGCCGTGCTTTTCGCCAAGTTCCAGCGCCTTGTCCCAGGCGGCCGTTGCGTGGGCGATCAGGTCCTGATCCGGGCAGTCGCCATGGACGAGTGCGACCGGGTTGACCGACAGGCCCTCATAACCTTCCGACTGGCCAAGGGCGGCGCGGCGGTGGTTGCGGATGACGCGCAGCATGTTTTCGCGGTTCGGCGCAAAGCCCGGGAAGGGGCCGAGCTCGCCGGCCATTTCGGCCGAGGTTGCATAGGACACGCCGGTCATGATGGCGGTGAGCGCACCGGCAATGGCGCGGCCTTCGGCGCTGTCATAGGGAATGCCCGAGGACATCAGGAGGCCGCCGATATTGGCGTAACCGAGGCCAAGCGTGCGGTACTCATAGGAGAGTTCGGCGATCTGGCGCGAGGGGAACTGCGCCATCATGACGGACACTTCGAGCACGACGGTCCAGAGGCGAACGGCGTGTTCGTAATCGGCGATATCGATGCGCTTCGTCGCCTGATCCTTGAACTGCAGAAGGTTCAGCGAGGCAAGGTTGCAGGCCGTGTCATCGAGGAACATGTATTCCGAGCACGGGTTGGAGGCGCGGATCGGGCCGGCCGCCGGCGAGGTGTGCCAGTCGTTCATCGTCGTGTTGAAGTGCAGACCCGGATCGGCAGACGCCCAGGCGGCGTGGGAAATCTTTTCCCAGAGGTCGCGGGCCTTCAGCGTCTTCATGACCTTGCCGTCCTTGCGGGCGGTCAGGTTCCAGTCACCGTCATTTTCGACAGCGCGCAGGAAATCGTCCTTCAGCGAGACGGAGTTGTTGGAGTTCTGGCCCGACACCGTGAGGTAGGCTTCCGAATCCCAGTCCGTGTCATAGGTCTTGAACTGGATGTCCTTGTAACCCTGCTCGGCGAACTGGATGACGCGCTTGACGTAGTTTTCCGGCACCATGTCCTTCTTGGCGGCGCGGATTTCGCGCTTCAGGGCAGGGTTCTTGGCCGGGTCGAAGCAATCGCCGTTGTCAGCTTCGCAGTTGACGCAGGCCTTCATGATCGCCTTCAGGTGCTTGGCGACGATCTTGGAACCGGTGACGAGAGCGGCAACCTTCTGCTCCTCGTTCACCTTCCAGTCGATATAGGCTTCGATATCCGGGTGGTCGGCATCAACGACGACCATCTTCGCTGCGCGGCGGGTCGTGCCGCCGGACTTGATGGCGCCGGCTGCGCGGTCACCGATCTTGAGGAAGCTCATCAGGCCTGACGATTTGCCGCCGCCGGAGAGTTTTTCGCCTTCGCCACGCAGATAAGAGAAGTTGGAGCCGGTGCCGGAGCCGTATTTGAACAGGCGCGCTTCACGCACCCACAGATCCATGATGCCGCCTTCATTAACGAGGTCGTCCTCAACGGACTGGATGAAGCAGGCATGCGGCTGCGGATGTTCGTAAGCCGACTTGGACTTGGTCAGCTTGCCGGTGAAGGGGTCGACATAAAAGTGGCCCTGGCCGGGACCATCAATGCCATAGGCCCAGTGCAGGCCGGTGTTGAACCATTGCGGGGAGTTGGGGGCAACACGCTGGGTGGCGAGCATATAAGCAAGCTCGTCGCGGAAGGCGAGGGCATCTTCTTCGGACGAGAAATATTTGCCCTTCCAGCCCCAATAGGCCCAGGTGCCTGCCAGGCGATCGAAAACCTGGCGTGCATCGGTCTCGGAGCCGTAGCGCTCGGCTTCCGGAACATCCTTCAGCGCCTTTTCATCGGGCACGGAGCGCCAGAGGAAGGAAGGAACGTCATTTTCCTCAACCTTCTTCAGGAACTTCGGCACGCCGGCCTTGCGGAAATATTTCTGCGCCAGAACGTCGGTGGCAACCTGGCTGAACTGCGCGGGAACGTCGATGTCAGCCAGACGGAACACGATGGATCCATCCGGGTTCTTGATTTCACTGACGGCCTTGCGGAAGTCGATCTCCGCATAAGGCGATTGGCCGGGCTTCGTGAAGCGGCGTTCAATGCGCATGGTTTCTGTCCTCGTCCATTGGGGCGCCCGGTGAAGGGCGCAAAAATTCGTTCCAGCCGTGCGATGCCTTCGCGCAGCCGGTTGTTGCCGATCTGTAGGGATGTTCATCCTTGGATGTCATCCCTGTATCTCGTGTTTAAGATGGCTGCAAGCCTACTATATATAGTGTTAACACATTCTTGCTGCCAGTCCCCGCGTAATGTTTTTGGCGGTTCCGAAGGCGCAGAAAAGCCATCGGCGAACCGCCCCCTCATGGCGGGGACGCCGTCTGGACATGCGCGCTAAAGATGGAGAAGAACCGGCCTCGTTACTTTCAGGTTCGTTGCCGCCGCAACATATTTGTCACTTTCCTCTCGCGACACAGATTCGTCAAGCCATAGATTGAAACCCATTTTTAACCACAAGATATTGTGTGGAGTGCCTGTGGAAAACGGGGATAGGAAAAGCTCTCAGAAAAATCAGTGACTTGGCGGAAAAATTTGAAGCTTGCGCGAGGCTGGTTTCCGCAACGGAAAGGCAAAACCCCGCATTTTCGGGGTGAGGCATAATGGCGACACTGCGGTTTTTCCGTGTTTTTCACTGTGGGCAAAAAGGCCTTTTCACACAAAAAAGCCGCCCCGGGTGGGACGGCGAAAGAGTGTATATTGCTGGGGGAAGTCTTGCGCGGTTGGTGCATCCGCACTCCGTCACCCCGGACTTGATCCGGGGTCCAGCGCGATCAAGTCCTTGATCGCGAGAGACTCACGGCGCAGACGCGCCGTGGCTGGATTCCGGCTCAAGGCCGGAATGACGGATGAGAAAAAATGAGTCCCCTGTGGGCACTCAGCCGCGCGATCCCTTGGCGATCGGCTCCTGATAGGTGAAGCCCATGTCCCAGGGGAAATAAATCCAGGTGTCCTGGCTCACTTCGGTGACGAAAGTATCGATGGTCGGCACGCCCTTCGGTTTGGCGTAAACGCAGGCAAAATGCGCCTTCGGCAGCATTTCGCGCACTTCCAGCGCCGTCTTGCCGGTATCGGTCAGATCGTCGACGACAAGCACGCCTTCGCCGGCATCAACAGTCAGCTCGGGGGCTACGCCTTTCAACAGTACCGTATCACCCTGGTTGACGTAGTCATGACGGGTGGCGATGCAGACCGTATCGATCATGCGGATGTTCAGTTCGCGGGAAATGATCGCCGCCGGAACGAGGCCGCCGCGGGTGATGCAGACGATTGCCCGGAACTCTTTGTCGAGACCGGCAAGACGCCAGGCAAGCGCACGGGCGTCGCGGTGAAACTGGTCCCAGGAAACGGGAAAGGCTTTATCGGGAAGGGACATGTCGTCTACCATCTGGTCAAAATTGTCGATGGCTTTGGCTAATAGCCGCAAGACCGGCAAAAAGGCAAGCTTTGCGCTTATCCGGCGTGATTTTGGCTGAGAGAATGCCGCTTGTTTCTTCCCCCCTGGGTGGAGAAGGTGGCCCGAAGGGTCGGACGAGGGGGCTGGCTCTCGGTCTATCTTTTCTCTCGCCCCCTCATCCCGCTGCCGCGGACTTCTCCCCCCGGCGGGGAGAAGAAACCAGTGGCGGACGCTCCTTTCGAGCGAGATCGCGGGGGCTGGCGGCGCCATTTGCGCCGCATCCATATTCAACGCGACAGCAGCGTCATCGCCGTCATGGAATCGAGCAGCGTGCGGGTAACGCCGCCGAACAGCAGTTCCCACCAGCGGGAATGGCCGTAAGCGCCCATGACCAGAAGGTCGATGCTGTTATCGGAAAGGCGATTTTCGATGGCCGCCTGCGGCGAAAGGCCGGCAATCTTTTCCTGTGAGGTCACCGTCACGTTCACGCCGTGGCGGGCGAGCGTGGCGGCCAGTTCCGTACCGGCAAACCCGGAGGACTGCGTTTCGCTTTCTGCCTGGTCGACGGAGAATATCTCGACGCTGTCGGCGGCTTTCAGAAAGGGCAGGGCGTCGAAAGTGGCGCGCGTCGCCTCGCGAGAGCCATTCCAAGCGATCAGGACGCGTTTGATCGGTTTGGCGACGGTGAGCACATGCGGGACGAGGAGAACGGGACGGCCGCTTTCATAGAGAAAGCTGTCAATATCGGTGCGGCTGTCCGACAAAGCCGAGGAACTGCTCTGGCGGGCGACGACGAGATCGGCGCAACGGGCGCTGTCGATGGCAGAGGCGGAGGCGTAACCCACCGAGGTAACGAAGCTTCGCCATTCATGCGAGATGCCGTTGGCCGATAGCGTACGCTCGAAAAGCGTGCCGACATCGGTGGTTTCCTTGTGCGCCACATCCTGCAGGGCCTGCACGGTGGCGGGATCGGGAATTTCCATCGGCGCGACGAGGGGAACGGCGGCCAGCGTTTCCATGTGCAGGCCGATGACATGCGAGGAAAACTGGTCTGCAAGGCTCACCACGAATTCGCCGAGCTTCTGTGTGTTCGAAACATTGTCGACCACTGCCAATATCGTTTTGTAACCCATTTATCTCTCCTCGGTGACATCTAATTTCTGTGGGGAGAGTGGCCGCCTTTGCAGGCCGCCACCTTGATTTCGGTCAAAGCCCGTTCGTCAAAGGCCCTTTCTCGCTCAAGCCGTTGCGTCGCCCTTGCCTGCCGCCAGTCTTTTCTCCTGTCCGATCGCTTCGATCATGGCCGCGACCGCATCCGCCGCGGCCTTCAGCACGCCTGCATCCCGGGCGCGCACCACGATTTCCGTCGAAAAGCGTTGCCCGTCATATTTCGGATATGAACCGATGCTGGTTTCGGGATGGGCTTTCTGGATGGCCGTCAGCGGCGTGCCGATATCGCCTTCGCCATACGGTGAGCGTACGGCCTGCGACATCACCTTGGCGCCGGTGCGGAGCGTCGGCATGACGTTGTCGAGCATCGCCTGGAACACCTGCGGCACGCCGGCCATGACATAGACATTGCCGATGATGAAGCCGGGGGCGACGGAAACGGGGTTGGCGATGTGGGCAGCACCTTTCGGCATGCGCGCCATGCGCTTGCGCGCATCGGTGAATTCCATCTCACGGGCGCGATACATGTCGCCAAGTATCCGCAAGGCTTCGGCATCGTGCTCGCAGGGAAGGCCAAACGCCACGGAAACCGCATCCGCGGTGATGTCGTCATGGGTAGGGCCTATGCCGCCCGAGGTGAAGACATAATCATAGCGGCTGCGTAGCGCATTCAGCGCTTCGACGATCGCGTCCTCCTCATCGGCAACGATACGCACTTCCTTGAGGTCGATACCGGACATGGTCAGCACGTCCGCGAGGTGGCCGATATTCTTGTCCTTGGTACGGCCCGAAAGCAACTCGTCGCCAATGGCGAGCATGGCGGCGGTCACGACGGATTGAGCGGAAGAGGGATTGGACATGGGTGTACTCGTCATCTGTTTTATCAGACGTTAGCCCCGCGCCCGATGATTGCAAAGCGGTTTTGAAAAAATGTATTTCGGCAAATAGTTGACGTCTCGCTTTTCCGTTCACTTATGGTGAACAGTGCGTATGCCGATAGGCCGCTGGCGTGGAAGGAGCCTGTGAGCTAGATTTTCATCACATGCTTGTAACGGGTCGCCGCTAATCATCATCACGTTTTTGAAAAGGCTTCTGGCCGGCACGCCGGAAACGATAAACCCAAAGGAAACAAAGAAAATGACGAAAGTTCTGGTGCTCTATTACTCTTCCTACGGTCACATCGAAACGATGGCCTATGCTGTTGCCGAGGGTGCAAAATCGGCGGGCGCAGACGTCGTCGTCAAGCGCGTTCCGGAACTGGTGCCGGAAGCGGTTGCCAAGTCTTCGCATTTCAAGCTCGACCAGGCGGCGCCGATCGCCACCGTGGACGAACTGGCTGAATACGATGCCATCATCGTCGGCGCCGGCACCCGCTTCGGCACGGTCGCTTCGCAGATGCGCAATTTCTGGGACCAGACGGGCGGCCTGTGGTTCGGCGGCAAGCTCGTCGGCAAGGTAGGTTCCGCCTTCACCTCTTCCGCCACCCAGCATGGCGGCCAGGAATCGACTATTCTCGGTTTCCTGCCGACCTTCCTGCACCACGGCATGGCCGTCGTCGGTCTGCCCTATGCCTTCCAGGGCCAGATGGGTGTCGATGAAATCAAGGGCGGCTCCCCTTACGGCGCTTCCACCATTACCGATGGCGACGGCTCCCGCCAGCCATCCGAAGTCGAACTTGAAGGTGCGCGCTTCCAGGGCGCGCATGTGGCGAAAATCGCCGCCAAGCTTTCTGCCTGATCCTGAAAGTCCTATCAAAAAGAAATGCGGCCCAAAAGGCCGCATTTTCTGTGCCGGTGGCATCATCACCAGCTTTACCGCAATGCTCTCCTGCGAAGCTCGTTCCCCGATCAGATCGGCAGGTTCACCATGAAGAGGCAGCTTGCAACCACGAAGCCGATCATCGAAATCTCAAGAAAACCGTTCAGTCCGTCACGCATTTCAATCCTCCTTGTTCGATCGAAAAGAGAACGGAAAAAGTTTAACGCGGTTCCATAACAGCAGAATGAAATTTAGGGATTCTTAACGCCTGATTTACGGCGTGTCAGCCGGTGACGACGAACGCCACGACGAGGTGGCCGAGAAGGCCGATCGCCAGGCAGGAGAGAAGAAAGATGAACAGGGCTTTTTTCATATATCCGGACGCTTTCCTCTGTATCGATCCATCGAACCATGAACTTGACGTTAGCGCCCCTGGCGCCTCCGTCGCGACGCGTGACGGGGCCGTTACGCCTTGATGTCGAGCCCCGCTTCGATCGCGGCGGCGATGAAGGCCTTGCGCGCGTCTTCAGGCTTTTTCCTGCCGGCATCCACGGCGGCGCAGACCAGCAGCGCCTTGTCTAGCGCCTCGCCATCCTCCACCGGCCAGTCCTCGATCAGGGCCCAGGAGGCGGCTTGGGTTGTTTCGATGCTCGTATAATCACCCGGCGTTTCGAAGGCGATCAGGACGGGTTTCTGCCAGCGCGTGTTCATCGCTCATCCATGTTGGTTTCGCGCCCGGCTCTAAACGAAGCCGGCGGGATGCGCAATCCGTTTCGGAGCCGACCGGCGCGGTCAGTCGTCGCGTCCGAACAGCCATTCGCGAAGGATGCGCCGGTCAATGAGTTCCAGCGAGCGGTCCGGCGCGATGCGATAGGTTTCCACCGCCCTTGTGCTGCTGTCTATGCGGAACTCATGGGTGAAGGTGCTGCCGATCGGTGACTTCGTCAGCTTCGTGCGCGGCTGGCCTTTATAGATGATGCTCCCGGGAATGGGCTCCACATAGGGTGCCGGACCGGCGGTCGTGCATCCCGCAAGCGCGAGCGAAAGGGCTATTGCGGCCGATGATGCGAGCGTTTTCATCCTGTCCTCCGAGGTCCATCTGCAAAAACGATATGGAGGCGCGGAGGTTCCCGGAAGCGGCGGATGCGGCAGTATTATTCCTTCCGACTACTTGCGCTTTGGGTTCTGAATGTCGCGCGCGACCCAGCGAAAGAAAAAATAGACGAGGAAGCCAAAGATGAAAAGCGGGATGAGGTTCGCAAAACCGGACATATGATTCTCGTTTCTCCCTCCCGTCACGGGGATCTATCCGGAGAGGCTGAGACGAGGCAAGGGGTAGCACGCATGGTCGTCGGTCACATGTGCGTGTGCCTACCTCCTGCGGCAAGAGTGGGACGGAGCGAGGGAGGGGGCGGGAGAGATCCGGCGCACTGCCAGCGAAGCCGGATCTCTCCGTCTCCCGCCGGTTTCAGGGTACGGGGGACTGTCTTCACTATGGCGGACAACCGAAAATAGACATAGAGCGAGAAATTACCTCGAATAAATTGCAGCGATCCAGAACTCGCGATGGATGCGACGCGCGAGACTATGCACAGTTCCTCATCTTCACTGTCCGGGACATTGATCCGCCAGGCGCGGGGGACGGCACGCCCCTTCCGGCCGGACCATCATGTCTGGGCAAAAGCGGTGTAACCTGTTGAAACGGCACGTCTGCCGTCATTCTTTCAGCCTGCTGGAGAGGCCGGAAGAGGGAACTTTTCACGCGCTGCGTCATTGAAGTCGGACACATGCCAATAGTGGAGGGTTAAACATGCTCGGCACCATCCTTGTCATCCTGCTCATTCTGTTCCTCATCGGCGCGCTGCCAAGCTGGGGTTATCATAATTACGGTTACGGCCCTTCGGGCGGTCTCGGACTGGTGCTGGTCATCGTGCTGATCCTAGTTCTGATGGGACGGATTTGATCGACCGTTCCTGAAAATGCACAGGTTGCCCGCAGTCGAAAACGTTTCGGCTGCGGGCGATTTTTCGTCCGGAGCAGCGGGATGACGCGAAAAGCCACGTCATCTTAGTGACTTAGACAAGGTGGGCGGTTGAACTCCACGTACCCGGCTGAAAAAACACGACATTTGGAACGATCCCTCTTGCGCCCCAAATGGATTCGTTCTAAATGCCCGCCATCGCTCCATTGATGAGCGTGTGAGGCCTCGTGGCGGAGTGGTGACGCAGAGGACTGCAAATCCCGACAAAATGTAATGTTTTCAGTAGTCGTTCTGAATAAGACAGCCCAAAACGATACATTTTCTGCCGAATACGGCCATTGATTTCATTCACAAATTTTGACTATTCAGAACGGCCAAAACGCTTTTTAGTGGCCTCTAGAACGCGCTTCTCTGTCTCTTTCGCATACCCGCGATAAGCCGAAGCCGTCTTGTGCTTTGACAGCACTCTGCCTTGCCCTTCGGTAAGGCCTTTCTCCTCAAGCTCCGTCATGCCGCCATGCCTGCACATATCCAGGCTGAACTCTGGCGCCGACAGTTTTCCTGCCTCCCTGAGCTTGTCTGCCATCTCCCTGACTTCATGAGCCAAGAACGTCCCATCGCCAAAAAGCTGGCCGTTCTTCTTGCACACGATTGATGTGCCATATCTCGGCGCCTTGCGAAGAACCTCTTCGGCTTGAGAATAGAGCAGGACTTTCGACCCATCTTCGTCAACGAACTCGAGCGGGTGCAGCGCCAACGCATCGTTCTTGCGATGCTTCAACCGGATCTTATCGGGATGGTCGGATGCTCTATAGCCAGTCCAAGGCGCGAAGCCGGCGCCGATCGAGGATGGACGCATGAGCCATTCGAAGGCAAGCACAGCGGCTGCAGCCAACTCCCCACGGCCATTCTCGATTGCCCCGTCAGCGAACTCATAGACCGCTTTGCGATCGACGTAACCCTTAGTGGCCTTCTGACGTCTCTTGACGGTGACGCCTTCCCATGGGTTCGGTGTGTCCGGCCGGAAAAGGTCGGGGTGATGCGGCCGCATGCGTTTCCACATGGCCTTGCAATAGGTGACGACTTTCTCGCCCATGCGGTTTGCCTTCTCGCCGGAGAAATGAAGATAGACCTTCTCGGCGGTGCTCACGGCAACATTTGTGATTTTGGCGTCTCCGAACCGTGATTTTTCTCCGTTCGGTTTGGTGATCTCGATAGCGCATACGCGGTCAAAGACACGCTTGTAGTCTGGGCGGCTGAATTCACCGACCCGCTCAAGAAATGAGTTGTGCGACAGATAGACGTTTACCAGCCACTCGACAGTGCCGTATCGGCTCGTATCGGGCTCGTGACGCGGGTTCGATTTCTCCCGGCGCCAATCCTCCAGACGGTCATTCCAGACCTTTGCTGCGGCCACCAGCTCGGATTGAGATAGATTCACGCCTAAAGCTGCACTGCGGTAGGGACAGCCAGCCTTGCGATATAGAGTAGGGCAGGTCCAATAGTAGCCGGTCGATCCGTTGGCCAGCGTCTTGAACGAGGTATATGGAGGCATGGTGACAGGTATCATCACCACGCTTCCAGATCGGCGCCGTCGTTTACGCCAATAGCCTTGTCCAGGTCGATCTTCCGCCACGCTCTGAATCTGCCCTTGCCGGCTCCGGTCTCGATGAACGGGCGAGGCCATACGGTTCCAACACGGCTGATGAAGGCATCGACCGTCTTTTCGCCGGCATAGGCTGCCGCGTGCTCATCTCTAAGGACAGCAGGCCAGCATCCGGCAGGGATGACAGCATGTTTCGTCATTCGTCCCCACTTTCCCCGCTATCCACAGCGGGTTTATGCACAGGCGATCCCTCGCTCCTTTCAAGCGCCGCTCGGCTTTTCAACTTGGCCGGGATCTTTCTGCCGGAGCGAAATATGCGCCTGATCTTTTCCTTGGTTTCTTCGATAGACGGACTGATGAGCAGCCGTGGTTCGTCCTCACCCCAAATTTCCTGCCAAGCGGTCGCATAAGCTCTCAGCGCGGCGTCGGAGATCATCTTCTCCGTTTCGGTCAGGTGCTGGGCCATCACCGATCCTCCGATTGCAGGGCGCTCTCCGCGTTGCCGTGAAGCTCTCGCACGATCTCGTAGGCGGCGCTCGTACCCTCATCGAAGGTGTTGGGAACCAGCTTCTCGTAATTCGGCGACCATGCGCCCATCACGAAAATTGCTTCGGCGGCATCTCCGAGCGCCTTCGCCCTTGCCTCAGCCTCGCGCTTCTCTGCTTCGGATAGGAGTTGGCGGAGGCGGCTGATTTCGGCAATCCCTTCCTCAACAACAGATGCAGAATAGGCGCGGCTTTCCTTCAAGGCGTGCGCGGTTGAAATTAGCCGGTCAATTATAAACTCGCTCACGGCTGGCCCTCCTGCTTTGCGGGTGCTGCGGCGAGCATGACATGAT
>Ga0137300_1043_pt1 | contig 48040 bp, 55 predicted proteins | sample RamsorwD2O_NANAE_FD_97190 | JGI IMG/M metagenome (GOLD analysis project Ga0137300, IMG submission 97190) | Mouse cecal microbial communities from Vienna, Austria - N-Acetylneuraminic acid amended with D2O_NANAE | ecosystem: Host-associated > Mammals > Digestive system > Large intestine > Cecum... | reverse complement strand
AGCAATTGCAGCTTGAGAAGCGCGGTCTTGGTATCGAACCAACAGGGCTATTGAAAGAACTGGAAGAGGCGAGCAAAGCAGTATCGGAAGCGGTTCAGAAGGTTCATCTCGCTCAACTCGATATTTCCTCCGACGATCCTATTCGCAGCCAGCTTGATGTCCTTTTTGAAGGCCGGGTTGGCGATGGCCCGAAAACCCAGGAGGATCTCGACCTGCTCGTCACCGACGGGAGGCAGCGCTACGACGACGAGATCCCTCCAGGCTACAAGGACGCCGACAAGGGTAAGAATCCTAACGATGCCACGTTTATCTTTGATGGACTCCGTTACCAACGCGAATTCGGTGACCTGATCGTATGGCGTCAATTGATCGCGAAGGCAAAAGAGTGGAAAGCCGTACTCTTCGTGACTTCTGATCGCAAGGAAGACTGGTGGTGGCGCTCGAGTGGCAAAACCATGGGCCCGCATCCGTCGCTTCTGCGCGAAATGCGCAGAAGCGCGCCGAATACTGTCTTCTGGATGTACACGTCAGATGCGTTCTTGGAGCAGGCAGGAACGTATTTAAACGTCCAGGTGAAGGACAACTCCGTTGCCGAAGTCAAGCAAGTCGCTACAGAGCAACACCTCTCGTTAGCGCTCGAAAGCCGCTGGCACAACGTTCTCACGAAGTCTCGCAAGAGCAGAGTCAAGTTTCCACAACACATCGCGGATGACAGCTCGTCAAACAATGTAGACGAGGTCTCGTACCTGAATATTGCATCTACCACGGCGTCCGAAATCATCTCGCAATGGCTTAGCGCTTCTGGGCTCAGTCCTCAAAAGGTGGGACCTCAATCGATATCCTTCGATGGCGCAAGTGACGGCGATTGGATGGTCCACGTAATCGGAGGGCTTACCTCTGCTGACACCCCGCGCATGAGACAAGAATTTTACCGGCTTCGCCTGGCAGACGCTCTTCGAGCGACTTCCTCTGGGGAGTTCCTTGCCCGCAACATCTGCTTCATTTTCGTATTTTTTAGTCAGGATCCCGACTATGTGTCGTGGTCGACGGAATTCGCTAACAGCCTTGAGATACAAGACCTTTCCAATGTCCATCGACTCATGATCGGTCACGTGAAGGACAACAAATTTGTCATGGACATCGATAGGAGGCACAAGCCCGGATGGACCCGTAATCTGGATCCATGAGCGCGTCAAGACAAATTGCGGCTACTCCAGACCATACGGGATGAACCGCACAACTTCATCGTCTAGCCACTCATTGACCTCCGCAAGCCGCTCCTGCAGCGGCTTCACCTCGTTCCTCGCAAACACCAACGCCGCCTTCTCCACATCCCCAAATCCCCCGGTGTTGTTCGGAATAATCCCCATCAACTGCGGCGGCACCCGGTGCGCCGCCAGCTGATCATCCCGCGTGACATTCTTCACATTCCAAAACTCATCCTTCGCCGCCACCTCGGAAACAGGGATCAACTGAATCCCATCCTTCTTCCCCGCCGGCGCGTACATGAACAGGTTCCGGAAATTCCCCGGCCCCTTGCTGCTCTTCAGTGCCTCGCGCAGGTTGTCGACGTCTTCCTGCTTCTGCGCGGCATCCGTCATGTACAGGATGAACCCGGCATGGCTCCCATTCTTGTAGTACCGCCGCCGGAACAACGTCGCTGACTCATTGAGCCATGTCGCATTCAACGCCGACAAGTACTCCGGCAGCCCGTACACCTCCTGGTTGATGTCTGGCTCCATCAGGTGGAACACGCTGCCCGGCTTGAACCTGTGCACGTCCTGCATGTTCTGCACGAAAAAATAGCGATCCAGATCCACGCCCCGCCGCATGTACTTGGCCAACGCCGGCTCCAGAGCCATGGGCTTGCCCAGAACGTTGTTCCGCCGCTCCAGGTACCCATTGCCGAAGACCAGGTAATCCTGCACCCATCGCGCAAACGCCGAGCGAGACAGCAGTTTGTGGGGGATGAACGTCGACACCAGGATGTTCCGCTTCACGTAGATGGGCGAGCTGTTATGCACCGCCGCCCGAAACGTCCGCGCCAGGCCGTCCCAGGGCATGGGCGGCTCAAACCAGTCCCCCATGCGCAAGCACTCCACGTAGTCCAGCAGCTCGCGCCGGTCCAGCACCGCTACCGGGTCACCGAATGAAAACGCCTCTATGCCGGAGGCCTGCGGCATCGTCTGCGCCGCGTCATTGATGCTCATGACAACTCCATAATGCTCGTATTCGTTGACGTCAGGCCCTCCAGCGGCTCGTGCGCGATCGCGAGCATACACGCCCACGCCAGATCCGCGTGGCTGGTCTCTTCCGATCGTCCCGCCTGATAGGTGACCCGCCCGCCGGCCGCCGTGGTGGTCTTCCTGATCGACATGAACGAAGCCGCAAAATCCGTCCACCCCGCATCGAACTCCAACCGCCCTTTGCTAATCACGTCGTGCGCCTTCAGCACCAGCCCGGTCTTCACGTCGACCGAGTAGGTAAAGCCCCGCGCATCGGGCCGGGACTTGCTCACGAGCTGGTAGACCGCATCGCCAATGCCCGTTCGATCGATCCCGATGTACGTGACGTTGTAGCGATCGCACACCCGCCTGATAGCCTCTGCCTGTGCCTCGTAGTCGATGCCTCGGAACTGATGCTTTTCCAGCCCCCGGAACTTCCCGCCCGGCACGAGCGGCGGCGCGACCACGACCAGGGCGGCACTGTCTCCACCGCCGCCATTCGGGTCGTACCCGACCCACACTTCGCGATTGCCGAACGGCCGTGGCGACCAGTGCCGAACGTCCTCCCACACCTCCCAGCTATCGACCATGCATCGCATCAGCATCGACAGCGGGAACACCGACGCCGTGTCGTCGATGAAGCCGCACATCAGGAGGTTCTCGAAGTCTGCGTCGCTGTACTCGAGTCGTAGCTGCGCGATGTCGAACAGGTTGCAGCCGCCCGCGATCGCGTCCTCGACCGTGACGATCTGCCGCCACTGACCATCGGCGCAGCGCCGGCCATGCCGCAGGTTCGCGTGGCTCACGTCCACGCGAATGTGGTCTTCCTTCCTCCGTCCGCGATTGAACAGCGCCCCCGACCAGAACGGATACGCCTCGTGCGCCAGGCTCGACGGTGTCGAGAAATACGTCTGCCGCCACTTCGCATGGATGGCCATGCCGGAAGCCACCTTGCGCAACTCCTGGTAGCGCTGGATCCAGAAGTACTCATCCAGGTACAGATTGCCGTGGTAGCTCTGCGCCGTGCGCGCGTTCGTGCCGAGGAAGTAGAGCGTTGCGCCGTTCGCCAGCACGATCGGATCACCCTTCAGCTCGACACCCGCCGCGTCCTTGGCGAACTGGATGATGTACTGCTTGAAGACATGCGCCTGCGCCTTGCTGGCCGAGAGGAAGATCTGGTTACGCCCCGTAGTCAACGCATCAATGAACGCCTCGCGGGCGAAGTACCATGTCGCGCCGATCTGCCGACTCTTGAGGATGTTGCGGATGCGTTCGGCCAGCCCTGCCTCATACCACACACGCTGGTACGCGAACATCGAATCCATGAACGCATCGGTCAGCGTCTCCTGCTGCTCGTCGCTGATCGCATTGCGCTCCGGCTTGCGTCGCGGCCCCTTGTTCCGGTTGGCGACGTTCGGGTTCAGGTCCACCTCATTGCCGCTCGACTCATACCGCCGCACACGCGCCAGCCGTTCGATCTGCCGGCCCAGTAGGTCGATCTCCTTGTAGTCCTTCCCCTCCTTCTGTTCCTTGCCGATCAGCAGCGCCATGCGCGCCTCCAGACTCGTGCCGATGCGCTCCACCACATCCGCCTTGTCCCAGGCATCGCGCCGCTTCCAGCCATGCACGGTCACGGCCTTCACGCCGATCATTTCCGCGATACGCGCCACGCGATAGCCCCGCCAGTAGAGCAGCCGTGCAACGCGGCGCGGCTCCATCTCGGGGTCGAGCGAGTGCGAGGTAATGGGTGGAAGCGTAGTCATGCCGCAACGCTACCGGTCGTGCGCGCGTGTGCCACCTCGCCAGTGTTGTCAGCCCGGCCAGCACAACACGATCACGTTGCCCGCGCGCGGCGCGCTGCCCAACATGACAGCACGACAGAACCACCCATGAGGCAACCATGTCTGGCAGCAGCCCAAAATTCTTCCGCATCGCCACCGAAGGCGCCACCAGCGACGGCCGCGTGATCGACCGCCAGATGCTCCTGCAGATGGCCGACAGCTACGACCCGAAAACCTACGGCGCCCGCATCAATCTCGAACACATCCGGGGTATCGACCCGTCCGGCCTGTTCAAGGCGTATGGCGATGTGACCGCGCTCAAGGCCGAGGAAGCCGACGGCAAAATGCGGCTCTATGCGCAACTGGACCCCACCCAGGAACTGATCGCGCTGAGCAAGGCAAAGCAGAAGGTCTACTGCTCGATGGAAGTCAACCCGGACTTCGCCGATAGCGGCGAGGCATATCTGGTTGCCCTCGCCGTCACGGACAACCCGGCGAGCCTTGGCTGCGAGATGCTGCAGTTCAGCACCAAGGCCAAAGTCAACCCGCTCGCCGAGCGCAAACAGGATCCGGACAACGTGTTCTCGGAAGCGGTAGCCATCGACCTCGACTTCTCCACCGAACTGAACACGCCCACCCAGCACTCCGGCCTCGCCGCCAGCATCAAGCGCCTCTTCGCCCGCCAGGACAAGGCCGAATCCGGCAACACCGCCCAGCACGCGGACGCGCATGAAGCCGTGCAGATGCTCGCCGCAGAGATCAAGCAGATGGGGCAGAGCTTCACCAAAGTCACCACGGCGTTGGAGTCCATCGCCAGCCAGGTCGACGCGATCCAGACGGAGCAGACAAAAGACAAGGCCGAGTTCTCGAGCCTGAAGCAGACGCTGGAGTCCACCGAGAACTACAGCCGCCGCCCCACTGCCACCGGCGGCAACGGCGACGCCGACATCAAGACCGACTGCTGACCACTACCCCCCCCCGGAGCCCACTCCATGCGCAACAAGACTCGCCGCCTGTACGCGGCATATGAAGCCGAGATCGCCAAACTGAACGGCGTGGACCGCGTCGACCGAAAATTCAGCGTGCAGCCAAGCATCCAGCAACGGCTGGAAAGCAAGGTGCAGGAATCGAGCGAGTTCCTCTCGCAAATCAACATCCACGGCGTGACCGAGCAGGAAGGCGAGAAGATCGGCCTCGGCGTCTCCGGCCCGGTGGCCAGCACCACGGACACCAGCAAGGCCGAGCGCCAGACCCGCGACCTGTCGGCGCTGGACGCCCACCGCTATCGCTGTGAGCAAACGAACTCGGACACCCACATCACCTACCAGCGGCTGGATGCCTGGGCCAAGTTCCCCGATTTCCAGACGCGCATCCGCGACGCCATCCTACGCCGCCAAGCACTGGACCGCATCATGATCGGCCTGAACGGCGTCAGGCGCGCGCCAACGTCAGACCGTATGGCCAACCCGCTGCTCCAGGATGTGAACAAGGGCTGGCTACAGCATCTGCGCGAAGCCGCGCCCGAGCGTGTCCTGCACGGCGGCAAGGCCGAGGGCAAGATCGTGATCGACGACCGGAAAGAGAGCCGGGCCACACGCGACTACGGCACGCTCGACGCGCTCGTCTTCGACCTGTGCAATCAGCTCATCGCGCCGTGGTACGCCGAGGATCCCGATTTGGTCGTGATCTGCGGCCGCCAGCTTCTGGCCGACAAGTACTTCCCACTGGTGAACATGGATCGCGAGCCGACGGAAAGGCTCGCCGCCGACCTGATCATCAGTCAGAGGCGCATCGGCAACCTGCCCGCCGTGCGCGTGCCCTTCATGCCGCCGACATCGCTGCTGGTCACCCGTCTGGACAACCTGTCCATCTACTGGCAAGAAGGCAGTCGCCGTCGCACCATTGCCGACAACGCCAAGCGCGACCGCATCGAGAACTACGAATCCAGCAACGACGCCTACGTGATTGAAGATCTGGAATGCGTCGCGATGGCCGAGAACATCGAAGTGGTGCTGGAATGACGAGCCCGGCCCGGAATCACTTCCTGCGCGTGTCGGCGGCGCGCGCAGCTACCGCGGCAGATGCCGCCCACCCGCTGCGCCACGCCACTGGTCACGAACTGATGCTGGCCCAGCTCGCCGAGCACAAGCGGCAGCTCAAGCAGATCCAGTCCATCGAACGCAAGGCCGACGCCAAGCGCTCGATGCTGCCCGACTACGCCGCATGGATCCAGGGCGTGCTGGAAGCGGACGCCGGCCTGCAGGACGAGGTGTTCATGAGCGTCATGGTCTGGCACATCGACGTGGGCGACTTCGCCGGCGCCCTGCCCATGGCCTGTTACGCCATTCGTCACCGCCTGGTGATGCCCGACCAGTACCAGCGCACCACTGCCTGCCTGATCGCCGAGGAATACGCGGCCATGGCCATCAAGGCCGCCGAGGCCAGCCAACCGGTGGACGTCGAGGCACTAGGCGAGATCGCACAGCTCGTCGAAGCCGAAGACATGCCCGACGAAGTACGCGCCAAGCTCCACAAGGCCATTGGGTACGCTGATCTCGCGCTGGTCGGCACCCTGCCCGCCGGCGAGCAGCAGGCGCGGCGACAGCACGCGCTGGCGAACCTGCAGCGCGCGTTCGAGCTGCACGACAAGGTTGGCGTGAAGAAGGACATCGAACGTCTCGAACGAGACATCAGGAATGCTGCCCCAGCCACCGCCAAGGAGGGCGACGGCAAGGGCTGACACCGGGCGTGACCCCGCGCATCAGGCGGCACGGGGTGTCCACGGGCCACGCCACGCGGCAGGCCCCGAACGGTCACCCCGTCCACCGCCTCCATCGATCCATCTAGCACTCATGTCTTCCTTCCTCGCTTCAGCACCGGCTCCGACCAACCTGCGCACGATCGTCAACGACGGGTTCTTCCCCGAAATCGACGTCAACACCGCGCTGGCGGCCATGCGTCAGGACGGCACCGCCACCGCCGAGCGCCTTCGCGCCGCGCTGGTCGATGCCGTGCTGTCGGTCAATGACGATCTGCGGTCGTGGCAAGCCATGCAGCAAGCGGCCGGCCACATGACGCTGGAAGCGGTACCAACCGGGCAGATCGACGGCAAGCCATCCCATCTGCACCGCTACTTGCGTGCCGTGTATTGCGAGGCCCGCGCCGGACTGATCGAGCGATACCGCGATTACGACGCCACGGCTGCAGGGGACCGTAAGGCCGAAGCCCTGATGCAGGCAGTCGAGGATCTGCGCCGCGACGCACGCTGGGCAATCAGCGACATCGTGGGCCGGTCGCGCAGCACCGTGGCGTTGATCTGATGCGCGTGATCACCATGCAGGGGGACACCGTGGACGCGATCTGCCACCGCGTCTATGGCCAGACGGCCGGCATCACCGAAGCCGTTCTGGAGGCCAACCAGGGCCTGGCCGATCTTGGCCCGGTCCTTCCGCACGGCACGCTCGTTGACGTGCCCGACCTCCCGCAGCAGCCCAAAGTGCGGCGCATCCAGTTGTGGGACTGACACGAGACACCAACAGAAGGCACCAACACAAGGAACCAACCATGGCCGAACCCATCTCCACCAGCTCAACCGCCGCCCTCGCGGTGACAGGCGTCGGCGCCGTCTCGCTGCTGCCCGGCGTCGACGCGGCGACGGTACTCGGCGCCTTCGCCGGTGCCGCCGTCTTCGCGCTCAACTCCGACGAGCTGTCCACCGGCAAGAAAATCGCATTCCTGCTCCTTTCCATCGTAATGGGCTGCCTAGCCGCCCCGCTAGCCGCGACGCTGATCGCCCGTGCGCTGCCCGCTGATACGCACGTCAGCCACGGCGTCGGGGCGCTAATCGCCTCGGCGGTGCTTGTGAAGTTCCTGCTGGCTCTGATCCGGCTGGCCGACCGCAGCGACCGCCTGATGCCGCATGTCCGCGATCCCAGAGACGGAGGCAAACAATGAACGCCAACACCCTCTTCACACTGCAGGCAGGCCTGTGCGCGCTGATCGTGATCCGCCTGCTGCTCTTCCGCCGCGCCGGCGGGGCGCACCGGCCCTGGGCAGCGCGGCTCGCCTACCTGCTGATCGTCATGTCCGGCACCGTCGTCATCGGCGTGCTGTTCGGCTGCTACGAATGGGCGCTGGCCGCGCAATGCGCCATCACCGCCGTGCTGTGCGTCGCCCTGTACGCGGTGCGCGGCAACGTGGTCGAACTGTTCCGCATCACCGGGCTGCACAGCGACGATGACCGCGAACCCTTCCTACTGCGCTGGCTCCGGAGATCCCGCCATGACCACACTTCGACGCGGTAACCTCGGCGCCGACGTGCGCGAACTGCAGCGCCTGTTACGCACGCGCGGCGCGACCCTCGACCTGACCGGTGAATTCGATGACGCCACCGCGTCGGCCGTCCGCGCCGCACAGTCACGCTATGGCCTGGTTGTGGACGGATTGGCCGGCCCCAAGACACTGCTAGCCCTCCAGCTCGACGGCCGCCAGCCTGGCGAGCTCGGCGCGGATGACCTGCGCCGCGCGGCGGCTACGCTCGACGTCCCGTTGGCCAGCGTCCGCGCAGTCAATGAAATCGAGAGCCTGGGCCTCGGCTTCCTGCCCGATCGCCGCCCTGTGATCCTGTTCGAGCGCCACATCATGTACCGCCAGCTCCGCGCCGCCGGCCACGACGCGAACGCCCTCGCCCGCCACTACCCGAACATCGTCAACCCGAAGCGCGGCGGCTACATGGGCAAAGCCGCAGAACAGATGCGCCTCGCCCGCGCCTCGGACATCGACCACGCCTGCGCACTGGCTTCCGCGAGCTGGGGTCTGTTCCAGATCATGGGCTACCACTGGGAACGCCTCGGGTACGCCAGCGTGCAGGACTTCGCCGATGCCATGCGCTTGGGCGAACCCCAGCAGCTCGACGCCTTTGTCCGCTTCGTGCAGACGGACCCGGCACTGCACAAGGCCCTGAAAGGCCAGAAGTGGGTGACGTTTGCGAGCCTCTTCAACGGCCCCGCGTACAAGGACAACCTCTATGACGTGAAACTGGCACGTGCCTTCGCACGCTACGGGGCTGAGGAAGGGGAAAGAGAACAGGAAACGAAACAGGAACAGGTGCCCGCATGAACCGCTCCCTCATCATCGCCCTGGTCGTGGCCCTCGCCCTGCTCGGCACCGCCAGCGCCGCCGCCCGGCTCACCGACCGCTACCGCGACGCCACCCGCCGTGCTTCCGAAGCCGAATCACTCGTCGCCTCGCTACGCACCCAGCTCGACAGCACCGACGCCAGCGTGGTCGAAGTCACCCGCTACGTCGACCGCGTCCAGACCATTCAGGTCAAAGGCGACACCATCATCAAGGAAATCCCGCGCTATGTCCCCGTCGAAGCTGATGCCGCTTGCACTGTCCCTGCTGGCTTTGTCCGCCTGCACGACGCCGCCGCCACTGGCGCCGTCCTGCTTGATCCGCATCCCGGAGATGCTGATGCGGCCCCCTCAGGGATACCGCTCTCTGCCGTCGCCCGTACCGTCGCCGGCAACTACACCACCGGCCACATCGACGCCGAGCGCCTGAGGTCGCTGCAAGCCACCCTCCGCGCCCAGGGCGTCACCATCATCGGCGAGCCAGCGCCATGAGAAAGCCCGCCGAACTGCGCGAAGCCATCACGGCGGCGGTACCCGACCTCAAGCGAAATCCGGACAAGCTGCACCTGTCCGTGGAAGAAGGCCGCGTGGTGGCCACGGGCGCGAGCACGATCTCGTTCGAGTACCAGTACACCCTGACGCTACTGGTCACCGACTTCGCCGACAGCGCCGACGCCATCACCGTGCCGGTGCTCGCCTGGCTGCGCGCCAATCAGCCCGAATTGTTCACCAACCCAGATAAGCAGCCGGATGGGTTCAAGTTCGAAACGGACATCCTGAACCACGATTGCGTCGACTTGCTGATGCGCCTGCCGCTGACCGAGCGGGTGGTCGTGAAGGTGGCCGGGGACCGCTACGACGTCACGCATTCTCCTGAGCCTATTGACCCGTACGACGACTCGTCAGGCTGGAAGCTGGCAGGCGTATGAAGGATCTGGACGAACTGACCGCCTGGACCGGCGCGCTGTTGCGAAGGCTCGACGCCAAGCAGCGCCGCACGCTGATGCGAGCCATCGGCACCGAGCTGCGCCGCCGGCAGACGGCTCGGATCGCAGAGCAGCGGAACCCGGATGGCTCAGCATATGAGCCGCGCAAACGGCAGCTGCGGCAGCGCGTGGGACGGGTCAGACGGACGATGTTCGCGCGCCTGCGCACGTCGCGGCATCTGCGGGCGCGGGGCGATGCGGATATGGCGGTGGTGCGGTTTGTGGGCGGGGCTCGACGGATTGCGGAAGTCCACCACTACGGACTACGGGATCGAGTTAATCGGGGTGGGTTGGAGGTGGAGTTTGCTCGGCGGGAACTATTGGGGCTCGAGGATGGAGATGTGGAGTGGTTGGGAGATGTGGTTCTTGCCCATATCGTCATCGATCGTCTACACGCCGCGCCCTGACCCACTTTGGCCACACTAGACCCTAGTTGCACAGCGTCAATATGCATCTTTCAACCCGCGGCTGGCAACCTGCGAGGGCAAATGCAGATGCCCCTGAAATTGATTCCAATCGATACATCTTAATGCATTATCTTAACAACAAGGCATTCCCCTGACAGCATACACAAGAAAAATCTCAACGACCGTCGCATTAATTTCTAGTCAGCATCAGAAATATCAAAAAACTTTGACAGCGAATCGCGCATCGCCACAATATATTCAGAATTCTCCTCGGGCGCTATGAGGGCTGACAATTCCGACCCAACCGGAGTCATGGAATAAGAGTTCAATTTTATATTGTCTCGCTTTGCCACCAGACTCAATCGAGTTGACGCAAAGCGCATTAACAACTTACTGCCGCGCGGCATACCCTTTACATTTACAAGCTCATCTTCGTAGATCAGACCAATATTTGACAAATTAACACGATCCAAAAATGAGAGCCCAAAGTCACTCAACTCGATTTTTGGTGACTCTACGACCGACATCCAATTCGGGCGATAAGCACCACAGAAAATGGATCTCCGGCTGGCCTCATCAAACATGCTTGACGCCAATTGGCAGGCGACTTGAAACGCACCGGCCTCCCGTCGCGTCATTTTTCTCAGCACATTAAGTGATCTCGGAGAAAATGATCCTGGCGCTCCAACCTCAAGTGCAAGCACACTTGACCAGAGAGCTTGCATTTCGGTGTTCGATACCGTGCGCACATGTTCGAAAAAACCTGCAATCCAATCATCATCGACATTTTCAGCAGAAACATCAGGTTGAATATTTTCGAATGCTCCGACGACAACATTTTCGATGTTCTGTTGCTCCCGAAGGGCCTCATGGCGGAGACGCGCTTGCATCCGCATCTCCAAATCCCGTCTCCCTTCCGCAAGGATAATATCCGCCTTTATCGTAGCCTTGGCAGATTCAACAATATTTTTCCCCCGCGCGTCTCTCTTGGCAGCATCAAGCAAGCGCCTCCGATAATCTTCAGCATCTGCTTCCCGCTTAATTCCATAAGGTCGGTAGACCGCACCAATTGCACGCTCCACTACGGAAATCAATTTTTCAGCACCTTTCCCCAAGCCCAGCAAGTCTTCCATGATAAAACAGTGTGTTACCCTTAGAATAAGAAGCACGGAGGCAATGCCATCATCATGCCGTGGCAATGAACGCACAAGCAGTATTAACTTCTAGACCACCCCGAAGAGCCGATCAACGACCTCGCCCAGCGCCCCCACCCGAACAAATGCACTACGAGGAATGCTTCGCTGGTTCGGCCTCATCAGCTTCACCCCAGAGGCATTGGCCTTCGTATGGATCGCAACCTTCATCTCCCGGATGTCTGGCAGTGGCTGCCCGGGCGGCTTTCCAAACCATAGGAACGACTCGAAATCCAGTTTGGGTGTCACCACGATCCAGAGAATACAGCCGCTTGACTTGCGCATGAGATTGAGGCTGGCGGTCACACTTGTCCGTTTTCCGCCAGCCACGCTCACCTTGAGCTGAATGTGGCGAACCGTTTCGCCGTAGCTCATCACGAGATCGTAACCGCCAGCGTCGAACTCCGAGCGAAGCACCTCGACGTCAGTAATGCCACGCTGCCACAGCAACTGCAAGACACCGCCAATGAACAGATGCTCGACAATCCGCTCCCGGAAGACAGAATGGACCGCATGCTGGGCAATGCCATCTGCCGATTGACTAGCTTCTTCGTCCACACCCCCTCCCCCTAGTTCTTGGCCGATACCGGTCGCATAGCGCGACTTTTATGCGGCCAGGAGCCCATCTCGCAAAGTGCCAAATCAGTTGCACCACAACCTAGCACAACGTTATTCGAATGACGGCTCCGCGCTGTTCGGCGCTGCAATAGCAGCCGTTTTGACAGGTTGCAGCGACCGATGCAGATCTCGCAGATGAACTGCAGTCTGTTCGATGCTGGGATATACGGTAGTCTCGTTGATGTTGATTCGGTCCAGCTGTTCGAGAATGTGCTTTTTGTCCTGGATCTTGACTCGGCTGATTTCGATCCCACTCTGGCCGGCATCGGGAAGCGCTGCCTCATGCCCAAACAGCAGGAAGGCGCCGGACTGCGATTTGATGCGCGTATTAGTGCGTTTTGCCTTCACGCAGATGATTGACCCCAGATCATCTGGGACGATCCGTCCCTCGAAATAACCCTTCTCCGATTTAATATGATGGAGCAGCTTCTCTGCGACGTCCGTTCCATTAAATTCAGTTTTGTTGAGACCGAGATCGATCTCATTCTTCTGCGCATACGTCAAGTTGGAGAGGTTGGAGAGGCAACTGACGGTATCAGAGTCATAGTATTTCACCACCTCCGACGAGACTTGGAAGACGATGACCTCGCCATCAATGTCGAGTTGGTCCGGCCCGCAGGAGCAGGCGAAGAAGAGCGCCACCAGCGGATTGCCGGAGATGTCCAGCAGCCTCGTAGGCAAACCGTAGTGCTGCATGCGCACGAGGCGGTCAAAACAGTACTGGTCGCCGTGAAACTCATCGTGATGCGCGATCAGTAGTTCCTTACAAAGCCGATCCTCGCTGGGCATGAATTGCCAGTCACCATTATCCCATTTGCGCAGCAGAGATGGTGTCAGCTCATAACGGGCATCACTGTGACCTCGGAAAAAGGTTTCAGTCGCGGCCTTCCCCGGCGATTTGTAGAGCAGTTGGAGGAAGGACTCCACGCTGTGAGCGGTGCCAAGGATCTTCTTGACGCGTGGCGGAGGCTGGATCTTTGCGTCGCCAACAGCCGGCGCTTCTTGCTGCGTGATGAGATGAGCGAGATCTGGCTTAAGAGCAGCTAATCGGCGCAGCACATCCTTCGCATCGCCTTCCCGGACGGCCCAGTGAGTGCGGTAGAGCTGGAACCGATCCGCGCCGAACACCGAGCCGGCAGTCTTAATGTCGTCGAACTCGACCTCGCCGAAATCGATCAATGTCTCGAAAGCCGTGGAGACTTCCTTCTCCCCTGGCGTGATGTGGGAAATCCGACCGTACCTGATGAGCATGGAGGCGGCGTTTCCGGTTAACTTGACCTCGCTGCACAGAAAGGTCGGCAATCTTTCGAGAAAGGCAATCGCCGTCGGATCGAGGCTTTCAAGCCGCTTTTCGGTGTCGGACGGCGTGTACTCGAACATACGCCCCCGGCCCATGGTGACATCATCGAGGCCCCCCTCGAAAGAAGCCCAATTGCCAATGGAAATGTAGTTGAAGCTTTCCACCATACTTCCTCATTCTTTTCGTCCAATTCGCCTCCGCGTTTGTATGCTTCATTTCGCGGAAGCGACCTTCCTTCCAATCGGGGATGAGATGGCTGTCGCTCGCCAGGTCTACACGTAGCGATCAGCGACTTGTTTGTGCGTCGCCATCCATACCAACTTCCAGCTCCCAAGGAGTCTCTTAGCCCATCGAAAATTGGACTGCCTTGAAATACTTCGTCACCGCGGCGGCTTTGGCGGCGAACTCCGCGGGACGCTCTGCCACTTCAGCACCGATAAACGTACCCGCACAGAAGCCGTCGTAGCGAAGTTCCACCCCATGGGACGCGCTGAGAATGCCAACTGCACCTCGCAAACAGTCCTCAATGCTAGAGCCGTTGCCGGAATCTAACGCGGGGGGGCCACTCGAATCTGCCTCGGCCACCCACTCGTAGAGCGAGGTTTCCAGCTTTTCGATACGCAGCACGATAAAGAAGAACTGGTTGCTCATATGCGCACGTATCTCCAGGTTTTCAGCCCTAGAGCCTGGGCCGCGAGCTTGGCCGTCTCCTTGTCACCGAAGAGCGGGACTTTCTTCAAGTCCAGCTTCTCCACGAGCTCAAACTGACCCGGCTCCAAATCACGGTTGTATTTAAACTTGTACCATCGCACTACTTCTTCGGTGGTCGCCAAGATGTAAGTCACGTGGACTCCTTACGAAAGAATGCCCAACTCGATTGGTATGGAATGTTCGTTTGCTCCAGGCAGCCAACACCACCTCTGTTAGCCTTAAATCTTCGCACTTGAACACTCCAGCCAACACCCCCAGCAAGGATGGACCTGCAAGGGCAGATGTAGCATCAAGAAAACAATCGGTTGGCTATGATCGGTTGTGCCACAACCCAGCACAACGCAAATCGAATGACCACCCCGCGCGCGTAAGGCACGCTGGCGGGCATGGATCTCGCCGACCTCGCCCGCCTCATTGAAAACCTCCTGCGCCTGGGCACCATCGCTCAGGTACAGCACACCGCCCCGCCGCGCGTGCGTGTCAGAACGGGCGGGATCGAGACCGACTGGCTCCCCTGGGCCGAGCTTCGCGCCGGGCGCACCCGCACGTGGAACCCGCCCACCGTCGGCGAACAGGTGTTGCTGTTCTGCCCCAGCGGCGACACCCGAAATGGCGTGGTGCTGTGCGGCATCCCGTCCGACGACACCGACACCCCGAGCCACAGCCCAGACGAAACGGCCACGCTATACCCAGACGGTGCGCTGACGGTCTACAACCACGCGACCGGTACGCTTTCGATCACGGGTATCCAGAAGGTCATCGTGGAGGCGGCCACCAGCGTGCTGGTGAAGTGCCCGGACACCACGTTTGACGGCGATGTGACGGTCAAGGGCCTGTTCTCGTACGAAAACGGTATCGCCGGCCAAGGCGGTGAGAACGGCAACATCATCCGGGGTGACGTTGCACACGAGGGCGGAAACCTCTCGTCCAACGGCGTCGTGGTCCACGATCACGGTCACGGCGGCGTGCGGCGCGGCGGCGACTGGACGGACGGCACCCGATGACTTACATGGGCCTGAACTCCGCCACCGGTCGCGCCATCGCCGACCTGCCGCACATCTGGCAGTCCATCCGCGACATTCTCACCACGCCAGTTGGCTCTCGCGTCATGCGCCGCGCGTACGGTTCCCAGGTGCCCATGCTGATCGACCAGCCCCTGAACGACGTTACGCGGCTACGTGTCATGTCCGCATCGGTGGCCGCTATCGTCAGATGGGAGCCACGGGTGCAGGTCAGCGCCGCCGCGTTCGTGAGGCGCGATGTCCGTTGATATTGACGCTGATCGGGTCGACGGTGCACGCGGTACGCCGCTGGGCCGGATTTCCATTCCCGTGCGCGAGGCCCGGCCATGACTACGCCGATCGATCTCTCCCGCCTGCCCGCCCCTGACGTGGTCGAAACGCTCGACTACGAAACCGTGCTTGCCAGGCGCAAGGCGCGGTACATCGGTCTGTTCCCGCCCTCGCAGCAGCCTGATGTGGTCCGGGCGCTGGAGCTGGAATCCGAGCCCGCCCTGAAGCTGCTACAGGAGAACGCCTATCTCGAGCTCGTGCTGCGCCAGCGCATCAACGACGCGGCCCGCGCGCGCATGTTGGCTTACGCGAAGGGCAAGGATCTTGAGCACGTCGCGGCGAACTACAACGTCAAGCGGCTCGAGGTGGTCCCTGCGGACCCTTCCACGGTCCCGCCCACCCCTGCGGTGATGGAAGAGGACGATTCGCTGACCGAGCGCACCCAGCTCGCATTCGAGGGCCTGTCGACGGCCGGGCCGCGTGAAGGGTACAAGTTCCATGCACGCAGCGCTGACGGCCGTATCGCCGACGTCAGCGCTACAAGCCCCGAGCCCTGCGAAGTGGTGCTCACCGTGCTCGGCATCGAGGGCGACGGGAGTGTCGGGCAGGATGTCCTGGCTAACGTGGCAGCAGCGCTGAGCGACGAGGATGTCCGACCTCTGGCTGACCGTGTCGCGATCCAGTCCGCACGTATCACCCGCTACGCGATCGACGCCACGGTCTACACCAAGACCACCGGTCCGGAGCGCGAACTCGTACTGGCGGAGTCCAGACGGCGTGCCGATGCCTACCGCAAGGCAAGCCGCCGACTGGGCCGGGATATCGACCGCTCGGCCATCAATAACGCCCTGTTTGCCGAAGGTGTTTCTCGCGTCGAGCTGCGGCAGCCCGCCGAGGACGTCGAACTGGACGAAACCCAGGCGGCGTTCTGCACCGGCGTGTCGATCGTCGACGGGGGCGCGCGTGAGTGATCTGTTGCCGCCCCTTATGCCACCCAACGCCACACCAGTCGAGCGCCATCTCGCGGCCACCGGCGCGGCCATTGCCGATATCCCCATCCCGCTGCGGGACATCGGCCATGCTGCAACCTGCCCGGCCAATGTGCTGCCCGTGCTCGCCTGGGAGCGCTCCGTCGACCGATGGGATGCCGACTGGCCCGATGCCACCAAGCGCGCGGTAATCAACGCATCGTTCCTCGTGCACCAGCGCAAAGGCACGGTGGGCGCAATCCGCCGCGCCATCGAGCCGCTGGGGTATCGGGTCCAGATCGTGCCCTGGTATGAGATGCAACCGCATGGCCGTCGCGGCACGTTCTCGCTTGAGATCGTGGCGACCGCGCGGGGTATCTCCGCCGAGATGTACGAGGAACTGAAGCGCCTGATCGACGATGCCAAGCCGCTGTCCCGCCATGTTGCGGAACTCACCATTCATCTCGAAGCGCGCGGTGCAGCACACATGGGCGGCCTGCCGATGCTGGGCGACGTCATCACCGTACATCCGCGCCTGTCCCATCCGGCCACGGTCAGCGGATGCGTCCGGCACGTGGGCGCGTACCACGTTACCGACACCCTCACCGTCTACCCACGTTCCCTACCCGTCACGGTCGACGGTGGCCTGCGCCATGCCAGCGCGTGGCACCTGATTGACACCGTCACTGTCTTCCAAGGATCGCTATGACCCAACGATTTTTCCTACTCCCCACGGCTGCCGGAGAAGCACGGATTGCCAGTGCACTGGCACTCGGTACGTCGCTCAAGCTGACGCACATGGCCGTAGGAGACGGCAACGGCGTGCTGCCCGAGCCCACCCGCGAACGCACATCCCTGGTCAACGAGAAGCGGCGCGCACCGCTGAATGCGCTCACGCCCGACCCGGACAATCCCGGCCAGTACGTCGCCGAACAGGTAATCCCCGCCGAGGTAGGTGGCTGGTGGATTCGAGAAGGTGGGCTCTACGACGAGAACGGCGACCTCTGCTACTACAGCAACATCCCGGAGACGTACAAGCCCAGGCTAGCCGAAGGCTCCGGCCGGACGCAGGTGATCCGCCTGGTGGTCCTGGTCACTGGCAGCGTGAGCGTCGAGCTGAAGATCGATCCATCGGTGGTGATGGCCACCCGTCAATATGTTGACGATCGCGTCGACAGTCGCGTCAAAGAATGCGCCGCCAGCAGTCTCCCGGCCGCCCTGGGCACCGCCGCAGGCATCGGCGCGGATCTGGGCACGACGAACGCAGCAGAGGGTAACCTCGACGAGCTGCTGACGCCGGGCGAGTACGCCTACACCAGCGCCAACCCGAACGCGCCCAGCGACGCCGGCGTCATAAAGGTGTGGCGCGAGAACTCGCAATGGGTCTCGCAACTCTGCCAGTCCAGAAACGGCGAACTGTTCGTGCGCACGCGCAATGCCGATGGCGCGTGGTCACCGTGGCGCTGGAATGCGACGCTGCCCAGCAACCACGTCGCGTACAGCAGCATCGGTGCTTCCGTCAACGCCGGTATCGCTAACGAACTCACCACCCCACAAATCCAGATCGAGCGCGGCGTGTATCTCATCTCGCCATACAACTGCGGCTTCGAAGTCGAGAACAGCGACGGCTCCTACTACCTGACATGCCTTGCCCAGTTCGACGCGGGCAGTGGCGAGTCTGGCTTCACCAACCTGCAGCAATCCGGCCTGGGCCCCTACAACCAGCCCCCCTTCCTTGTCCGGGTGTTCTCGGCCACGGCAACGGTCAGGTTCATCCTGAAAAACAACGGCAGCACCCCTCCGGGACGTGGCACCGTCCGCGTTCGGGGCAATCACATCAACGCCTTTGCGTTCTATGGCAACAAGGTACTCTGACATGCATAACATCTACATGAAAATGCCAACCGTGGCCGGCGTCCGGATGCCGGGCATCATCGCCGCCGGCGTCCAGGTGCCGCAGGATGATTTCAATGACGTCTGGCGCGGCTTTCAGGCGTTCGTGGCCAGCGGCGGTGTGCCCCACCCCTTCGATGCCACGCAGCAGTGGGACGGCGACGCCTACGTGCGCGATACCGACCTCGCGGCACAAGCCCTGGCCGAAGCGAAGAAGCTGGCCCTGCACCGCGTTGACGCCTTCCACGCCGAGATCGTGCAAAGCCTGGTCGACAATCCCACCCAGGTAGAAAAAGACACGTGGGCGCTGAAGCTGGAGACGGCAGACGCCATCGCGGCAGGCGCGGCGCTTTCCACCGCCGGCGAGCAGTTCGTCACGGCGGCCGGCTTGCATGACGAAGCGGCCCGGCAGTCATGGGCGCAGGCGGTTCTGGTCAACGCCGCTGCCTACGCCAGGGTAGTCGGGCTGGCCGAGCGCCTGCGCGACAACGCCCGCACGGCCATTCGCGCAGCCAGGGACGAAGCCGACATCGCCGCCATCCTGACAGCACAGCGGCAATCGGCGGAGAAGACGGCCGCCGCGCTGCAACGCTGACAGCGATGTCGAGCTTCACCCGCCCCGCCGACCTGCGTATGCTCGACAACTACCGCTGGGAACTGTTGTCGGCTTTCGAGTTTCACGTCGGCGAGTATCCGAGCGCCGACGTGATCCGCGTGCCGGTCGGCACGGTCACGGATCTGGCCAGCGTGCCCCGGCTACTCTGGGCACTGTTCCCGCCGCACGGCCGCTGGGCAAAAGCCGCCATCATTCACGACTACCTCTATGCGAACGCGATCGGCACCAAGGCGTACGCCGATCGCACCTTCCTTGAAGCCATGGAAGTGCTCGGCGTGTCGCGGTTCGCGCGCACGCTGATGTACTGGGCGGTGCGAATCAGGGGTCGGGGCGCGTACTAGCTCGCCCGAAACCTGCATCAGGTGTTGTGCCAGACGCCGGCACAACACCCTCCCCGCGACACCCTCGCGCGTGCGCAGCATCCTACCGGGACGATTCCGTCATCGCACTCCCGGAGGGCTGCATGTCATCTGACTACCACCACGGCGTTCGTGTCGTTGAGATCCACAACGGCACACGTCCAATCCGCACCATCTCTACCGCCGTGCCCGGCATTGTCTGTATCGCCGACGATGCCGACCCCACGGTCTTTCCGCTCAACAAGCCGGTGCTGCTCACCAATCCCATGTCGAGCCTCGGCAAGGCCGGTGACAAAGGCACGCTCGCGCCAACACTCGATGCCATCACCGATCAGTCGAATCCTCTGACGGTCGTCGTGCGCGTCGCCAAGGGCGCAACCGATAAGGAAACCACCTCAAACCTGATCGGCGGCACGGACGCCAACGGCCGCTTTACGGGCATGAAGGCGCTGCTGTCTGCAAAGAACAGCCTGGGTGTGACGCCACGCATTCTCGGCATTCCCGAGCTCGACAGTCTTCCCGTAGCCGCTGAGCTGGCCAGCATCGCGCAGAAGCTGCGCGCTTTCGCCTACGTGTCGGCGTTCGCGTGCCAGACGAAGGAAGAAGCCGTCGCCTACCGCGACAACTTCGGGCAACGCGAGCTGATGACGATCTGGCCGGATTTCATCGGATGGGACACGGTCTCCAATGCCGAATCGACGCTGTGGGCCACGGCGCGCGCGCTGGGCCTGCGCGCGAAGCTCGACAACGAAGTCGGCTGGCACAAGACGCTGTCGAACGTGGCCGTCAATGGCGTGACGGGTCTTTCCAGGGATGTGTTCTGGGATCTGCAAGACCCGACCACCGACGCTGGCTATCTCAACCAGAACGAAGTCACGACGCTGGTGAATTTTCAGGGGTTCCGCTTCTGGGGATCTCGCACGTGCAGCTCGGATCCGCTGTTCGCCTTCGAGAACTACACGCGCACCGCGCAGGTGCTGGCCGACACCATGGCCGAGGCGCACGCCTGGGCCATGGATTTGCCGATGCACCCGTCGCTGGTGCGGGACATCCTCGAAGGCATCAACGCCAAGCTCCGGTCCCTGACGCGCAATGGCTACCTGCTCGGTGGGGAAGCCTGGTACGACCCGGAGTTCAACACCAAGGACACGCTGAAGGCGGGCCAGCTCGGCATTGACTACGACTACACGCCGGTGCCGCCCCTGGAAGACCTGACACTGCGCCAGCGCATCACCGACCGCTACCTCATGCAGTTCGCCCAATCGATCAATGCATAAAGCGTTTCGACAGCCCGAACCTTAAAGGAACACCATGGCACTGCCTCGCAAACTCAAGAACTACAACGTCTTTCATGACGGCGTGAGCTACGTCGGCCAGACCGAGGAATTCACGCAGCCAAAACTGGCGCGCAAGCTGGAGGAATACCGCGCCGGTGGCATGAATGGCCCGGTCGATATCGACCTGGGCGCGGAGAAGATGGAAGCCGAAGCCACCTACGGCGGCATCATGCGCGAAGTCTTCAAGGCATGGGCCATCACGTCGGTCGACGGCGTGCTGCTGCGCTTTGCCGGCGCGTACCAGCGCGACGACTCCGGCGAAGTGGACGCGGTGGAAGTCACCATCCGTGGCCGCCACACCGAACTCGACCTCGGCAATGCCAAGGCCGGCGACAACAGCCAGTTCAAGGTCAAGTCCTCGATCAGCTACTACAAACTGGCCGTGAACGGCGAAGTCTGGTGCGAGATCGACCACCTGAATTTCATCGAGACCATCTTCGGCGTCGACCGCCTGGCCGAACAGCGCCGGGCAATGGGCCTGTAACGCAGCATCTTTCCCTGTCCCCCTCTTTCTCCATTTTTTTCATATCAAGCCATGAAGCCGACCACTACTGATATCGCCCTCGACCACCCCATCAAACGCGGCGAACAGACCATCGCCAGGATTCAGGTACGCAAGCCCGGCAGCGGTGAGCTGCGCGGCTGTAGCCTGATCGACCTGTTGCGCATGGACGTGTCAGCACTGCACGTCGTGCTGCCCCGCATCACAATGCCAACGCTGACGCAGCACGACGTCGGCCAGCTCGACCCCGCAGACCTGATGCAGCTTGGCGCGGCGGTGAGCAGTTTTTTGCTGACGAAGTCGGCGAAGGAGGACGGCTTCCCGAACGAATCGAGCACGCCATCGCCGACATTGCAGTGATCTTCCACTGGCCCCCTGACGTGATGTACGCCATGGGAGTCGCCGAACTGATGGCATGGCGCGACCGTGCCTACGAACGCAGCGGAACCGACGAATGAGCACGCCCCGAAATCTCAGGCTGGAAGTTCTGCTGAATGCAGTGGATCGCGTGACGCGGCCGTTCAAGGCGATCATGGGGAGTAGTACGGAGCTGGCCAGGACGGTGAAGGCCACGCGTGACCAGCTCAAGGAGCTGAACCGCACCCAGGCGAACATCGCCGGCTTCCGCAAGTTGTCCAAGGATGCCGCGATCACCGAAAACCAGTTGAGCGCCACACAGGCGCGCGTGAAAGCACTGGCGCAGGAGATCGCGGCGGCCCACAAGCCCACGGCGGCCATGTCGCGAGCCTTTCAGACGGCGGTACGCGAGGCGCAGGCGCTCAAGCAACGCGGCAGCGCGCTGCAGCAGAACCTTTCAGCCGTGCGCGGCCGGCTCGATGCAGCGGGCATCAGCACGACGAACCTCGGCCAGGCACAGCGCGACCTGCGCGGCCGCATCGACACCACTACACAGGCGCTGGCGCAGCAGCAGGCGCAGCTCCGCGCGGTGGGAGAGCGCCATCGCGCACTGGCCGCCGCGCAATCCCGGTACCAGAGGGGCATGGCCGCCAGGAATGCCATGCTCAACGCTGGCGCCTCCACGGCGGCGGCCGGCGGCATTGTGCTGACTCCCATCGCGAAGGCGGTCAAGGACTACGTCACGTTCGAAGATGCGATGCTCGGCGTTGCGCGGCAGGTCGAGGGCGCGCGGGATCCCAGCGGGAAGCTGACGGACGTCTACTACGACATGGCACGGCAGATCCAGCAGCTTGGCAAAGAGCTGCCCATCCCCACCGCGCATATCGCGGAGATGGTGACGGCCGGCGCGCGTATGGGAGTGCCGCGTAGCGAGCTGATCGAGTACACCCGCACGGTGGCGATGATGGCTACCGCTTTCGACGCGGTGCCGGACGAGATCGCCGAGAGCATGGGCAAGGTCGCCAAGAACTTCCGGATCCCGACCAACGCCATCATGGGTCTGGCCGATACGATCAACTATCTGGACGACAACGCGATCAGCAAGGGCGACGACATCATCAACGTACTGAACCGCACGTCCGGCGTGGTCTCCGGCGTGGCCATGTCGGCCAGGGACGCCGCCGCGCTTGCCTCCACGCTGCTCACACTGGGCGAGCGCACCGAAACGGCCGGCACCGCCATCAACGCCATCACCCAGAAATTCGCGGCGGCCGAGAAAGGCACGAAACGATTCCGCTCCGCTGTCGACGAGATAGGGCTCACCACGACCGAGATCCAGTCCGGCATGGCCACCGATGCTACCGGCACGCTGTTCAAGGTAATCGATGCCATCCGGAAGCTGCCCAGCGACAAGCGCATCGGCGTGATGGTGGAACTGGCCGGCATGGAGCACTCCGACACGCTGGCAAAGCTGGTCGACAAGCCTGACCAACTTCGCCGCCAGCTCGATCTTGCCAATGGCGCCAAGGCGCAGGGGTCCATGTCTCGCGAGTTCGACGCGCGGCAGGAAACGATCTCTGCTCGCTGGCAGCGGCTGCAGAACCAGCTCTTCAACACCAGCAGTGCGGGCGGCGAGGCGCTGCGCTCCACGCTGGTGGGCCTGATGGAAACCATCGGCCGCGTGGTGGACCGCTTCGACGCCTTTGCCCAGGCGCATCCGCAACTCGTGGGGTGGCTCCTCAAAGGGGCTGCCGCTGTCGGCGTGCTGCTGACGGTGCTGGGTGGCCTAACGCTGGCGCTGGCGGCAGTGTTCGGTCCGCTGGTAATCGTGCGTTATGGGATGGCGATGCTGGGTATCCAGCTTGGCGGCGGGGTTGGCATCGCAACGCGGCTGGCCGGAGCGTTCAACTTCTTGATGAAGACGCTGGCGATCGTAGGACGCGCGCTTCTGCTTAATCCCATTGGCCTGGCAATTACCGCCATCGCGCTTGCTGCCTTCGTGCTAATCAAGTACTGGGAGCCGATCAAGGCGTTCTTCTCCGGGCTGTGGTCAGAGATCAGTTCGGCCTTTCAGGGAGGGCTTCGCGGCGTGCTGTCGCTGATCGCGAACTGGTCGCTGCACGGCGCCATCTACAGCGTGGTGGCGCCAGTGCTGCGCTGGTTCGGCATTGACATGCCCGCCCGCTTCAGCGACTTCGGCGCCAACCTGCTCGACGGCCTGGTGAACGGCATTCGAAGCCGGCTCGCAAACGTGCGTGCGGCCATCACCAGCATTGGCGACAGCGTAGCCAACTGGTTCAAGGACAAGCTCGGTATCCGCTCCCCCAGCCGCGTTTTCGCCGCGCTCGGCGGCTTCACCATGCAGGGGCTGGAGCAAGGGCTGGCGGCCAACCAGCGCGGGCCGGTCGACGTCATGTCGAAGGTCGCCAGAGTCCTGGCCGGCATCGGCGCTGGCGTTGCCGTCGGCGCGAACCCGGCCACGGCAGGCGTGCGCATCGACAGTCGCCCGCCCATCGCCTCCCCCGCCCGCTCCGCACCGGCGGCAACGCCTGCCGCGTCCACGCCGGTCGTGATCCACATTCACCCGCCGACGGGCACCAATGAGCAGGCGATCGCCCGGATGGTAGCCACCGAGATCCAACGCCTGGACGCGCAGAAGAGCGCGCGCCTGCGTTCCCGCCTGACCGACAAGGACTGACCATGATGATGGCCCTCGGGCTCTTCGTCTTCGCCATGGAGACCGCGCCCTACCAGGAGTTCCAGCAGCAGATCGGCTGGCGGCACCCGTCGAACAACCGGGTCGGCCGCCGCGCGTCGCGCCAGTACACCGGGCCCGACGATGAGACTGTGACGCTCGCCGGCGTACTGCTGCCTGAGCTGAGCGGCGGCGACAACACGATCGAGGTGCTGCGGCAGATGGGCGACACCGGCCTGTCCTACGTGCTGATCGAGGGCTCCGGCCGCTACTACGGCATGTTCGAACTGGACTCGCTGTCCATCACCCGTACCCTCTTCTTCAAGGACGGCAAAGCCCGCCGCATCGAGTTCTCGCTGAAGCTGACGCGGGTAGATGGCGTGCTCGAGCAGATGGTCGGCGAATCGGTACTCAGCGCCACGTCCAGCGTCCTCTCCAGTCTGTGACGATGATCGACCTGCCCGCCTCCACCGACGCGGTCATCGGCACCGCCGCCGTGCCCGTCTATCGCCTGACACAGGGCACGACCGACCTGACCCAGCGCTTTCAGGGTCGGCTGATTTCCCTGACGCTCACCGACAATCGTGGCTTCGAGGCCGATCAACTGGACATCGAGCTGGACGATGCCGACGGCCTGCTGGATCTGCCCGAGAAAGGCGCGACGCTGTCACTGGCGCTGGGCTGGCAGGACACCGGTGTGGTGGACAAGGGCCAATACAAAGTCGACGAGCTGGAGCACGCGGGCCCACCCGACCGGTTGACAATCCGCGCGCGTAGTGTCGACCTGTCGGGTGGCATGGTCACGCGCAAGGAACGCTCTTTCCGCGGCCAGACCCTCGGCGCCATCATCGGCGCCATCGCTGCCCAGAACGACCTCGCCGCAGTCGTGGCCTCCGCGCTGGCCGGCCTGGTCATCGACCACATCGACCAGACCGGCGAGTCCGACGCCAACTTCCTGACGCGCCTGGCCAAGGACCACGACGCGATCGCCACCGTCAAGCAGGGCAGGCTCCTGTTCATCCCGACGGGCGCGGCACAGAGCGCATCTGGCATCCCCCTGCCCACAGTCGAGATCACCCGCGCCAGCGGCGACACCCACAGCTTCCTGATCGCTGATCGGGAGAACTACAACGGGGTCAAGGCGTACTACCAAGACGCGCGGCAGGCGACACGCGGTGAAGTGGTGGTTGATGCGGCGAACGCGGTGAAAGTGGCAGACAAGCCCGGCCCAGACCAGAAAAAAACCGTGGCCGATGTCCTGGCGCACGCGGACCCCGACAACGTGAAGGTGCTGCGGCATACGTATGCCACGAAGGCCAATGCCGAGCGGGCAGCGCGGGCAGAGTGGCAGCGGATTCAGCGGGGGGTGGCTTCGTTCAGGATCACGCTGGCGCGGGGACGGCCGGAGCTGCTTCCGGAGCTACCGGCGGTGGTAAACGGGTGGAAGGCGGAGATTGATGGGACGGGGTGGGTTCTTGCCAAGGTTACGCACGAGTACTCGGGTAGGGGATACACGTCGATGTTGGAGATGGAGGTGAAGACTGTGGACTCGGCGGAGCGCTGAGGGTTCGAGCTGAAAATACTGTCAGACCGCCTTCAACGCTGCGAGAAGCTAATGGAAAGTGACCGAGTACAGAAATCCCACAGCACAGTTGCCCACGGACTTGGCATCAGACTTTTCCACCATTGAAAGGCCCCAGGTTTGCCATGTCGGCAGCATGGCTTACTCTTGATCTTGTCTGCGTCAGCTGGTTACCTAGTCGTCAGCAGATAAAGATTTGTACATAGCCTTCAGCTCAGAAAGCGATACGCTGATTCCGCGACTACCGAGTGCTACGTGGCGTTCGTTAAGGAGTCGCTCTAGCGGCGCGTTCTTCTCCGCCGCAGTACCGTGATGCAGCTTTCGATGGCAATTTGGACACAAGGCAACGATGTTTTCTTCCACATCAAGACTGTGAGCAAAGCGCCCTTGGTAGCTGAACGGAACTACGTGATGTGCCTCAACATAGTTCTTCTTTGTCTTTCTAGACATGAAGGATATATGAGGGTCATCCTCAGTGGCGAAAGCACAGATGTGCCTAGACATAGCGAGGGCTCGCCCAAGGATACGCGGAGAACGTACGTATTTTCGCTTACCCTTTGATTCTCCCATCTCCGGCGGGGGTTGGGGCCCGGTGGTAGCGGGATAAACGTCTACCTCCCCCTTGGCATCCTCGCCGTAGACAGCAAACGATTCCACAGCCTCTTGGAGAGCCTCATCAGAAATTCCGACATCGAGATCCACAAGGGACTTCGGGTACCGCTCGGCTAGATCCAGGTACGCCCTCAGCAGCAATTCGACATCCTCCTGAATCTCAGACTCCTGCGGTGTCATCCCTGTCTTGTAGCTTTTTGCAAGAATTGATCCCGCTTGATAGCCCAGTGCCAACTCGCCATTGGAGTGCAAATCTATCGGCCCCGCGACGAATCCAGGATGCAACGGCAGCTTGGTGAGTGCTGCCCGAGCACAATCTTCAAGCTTCCCATATGCCACCCGGTTGTCCCCGTAGCGCTCCCTGAAAGCCGTGTACCCTTGATTAAGAGAGAGAGTTACCGATGACATATCTTCAGCGAAGAGCGCCGCCACGTAGTATCCGTCTGTCGCCGAGGTCGTAACCGTCCGCTTGCAGATCACTACCCACGGCACGGCCGCTGTACTGAAGTTGACCTGTCCAGCTGACCCGTAAACTCGAAAATCATCCGGGTTAAGGCCGGCAAGTGAGATGAACCTCCTGAACGCATCCGGAATTCCTTGTCTGATAGCAAGCAAGGCCGGTGTACTGTTACCACTCGGTACCCGTTTGAATTGCGACTTTGTTCTAGCGTAATCAGAGAGGACGGTCTCAAGTTCAATCATTTGGCTGCTGCCCGACAAGCGAAGTGGGATATGCCGCTATTCTATCGAACGTATTCCAATCACGATAAGTCGCATTCGCCGAGCTGCCAAAGTAGCCAGTAAAGAGAGCCGCAATGGGCGATACTCGTTCAAATGGCTACACTGACCGAGCGCTGGAGCAAGAACCTCGCCCGCGTCTGTATCGACAATGCTTGCGTAGAAGGCTTGGCACTACAGCACGTAGTAAGCACACGCGGGACAACATACTGCCCGTGCGCTCTCAGCTCACGCGCGGCACAATCAGCCCGTCCTGTGAGTCACGTACTGCCGCCAGGCGATAGCACGGCTGGCAAGGGGCCTCGATAGTGCGCTTCGGCATGATGGCGGAGCCAGGCAAAAGACACGGCGACGTGACTGGTGTTAGCGCACCAGTCACGCCCCGTTCCAGCAGTACCAGCCTGCCAGTCCGGCCAGGGCCGCGCCACCTCGCGAGGCGCAGGCATCCTAGCACATCGCTGGAACCACAAAGATGCAGGAAATTCGCTGCGGTAACTGCAACCGTAAGCTCGGCATGGGCGACTACGTTCGCCTCGCCATCAAGTGCCCGCGCTGCGGCGCGATGAACCAACTGAGGGCCGAGCGCCCCGCCCCAGAAAGCCAGCGAGCTTCGAGTACTGGAGATGCCATCCATGAACACGAACGCGACCGCTCCGGCGCAACTCGACTGTCTCTACCGCAGCAACGCCCTGGAAATGCTGCGCGGTCTACCTGACAAGTCCGTCGACCTGTTCTTCACCGATCCGCCCTATTCCTCCGGTGGCCTTCATGCAAGCACGCGCGCGCAAACGCCAGGCCAGAAATACATCGGCAGCGACACGAAGATCGTCTATCCCGAGTTCCACCACGACAACAAGGACCAGCGCTCGTGGACGTTCTGGTGCATGAGCTGGCTCGGCGAAGCATTCCGTGCCGCCAAGGACGGCGGGCATCTTGTGTGCTTTGTCGACTGGCGACAATTGCCCAGCCTTACTGATGCCATTCAGGGCGCGGGATTCATCTGGCGCAGCGTGGCCGTGTGGGACAAGATGTCAGGCGGCTCGCGCCCACGCATGGGCGGGTTTTCGCAGCAAGCCGAATTCATGGTGTGGGCGACGAAGGGAGCGGTGCCGACCGGACACAAGGTGCATCTGCCCGGTGTGTTCTCCGAGCGATTGCCTCGGCCCAAGCGGCACATGACGGAAAAGCCGATGGGCCTCGCCCGTGAAGTCCTGCGCCTGGTGCCGCCGGGCAGTATTGTCTGCGATCCGTTCGCTGGCTCGGGCACATTCCTAGTTGCAGCAAAGGAGGCAGGGCATCGTTGGATCGGCTGTGAGCTGGAGCCGCGCTATCACGAGGCCGCAAATGAACGGCTGATGCAGACGGCACCCATCGCCGCTTGACGCTTCGGCGGCAAGCGTTCAGCCGGAACGCTGTGTGGCGGCACTACCAAGTTGCGCGCCGCCACCGAGTATGGAATCCCACGCTGCCGGGTCGCAGCTAAACGTGCGGACCGTAGCGCGGGGCATTGTGTCTGGTGTCAAGACAGAATCCGAGCCTTCTGCTCAGCGAACTCTGCCTCGGTGAGAATGCCGCGCTCCTTCAGCGCCGCCAGCCGCTCCAACTTTGAGACAACGTCGTCGTCGGCGGCAGGAGGCACCGACTGAACGATTGCGGGCGCGGAAGCAGCCTTGCGGAACGCGTGCATCGCGTCACGCACCTTGTTCGTGAACGCTACAACGGTCTTCTTCCAGACATTCTTGATGACGCGCTCGCTAGCGCCATCCTCGATTCGGATCTCGCCGAACATTAGACCCGTCTTTCCTGAGACAGCGTTGATCTTGTCGAGATTGATTGATATCTGCTTCAGCCCGTAAATGAGGCCCTTATCGAGGAACAAGACGCGTTGATCGGTCAGCACAATAAGCCAAGTGTTGCCGTCCATCAGCCCAGAAGTGAACGCCAGCACCTGCTCCCCATCCATCAGAATTTCAGGGAGATGGTTCAGTTCTTTCTTCGTAAAAAACTGATCATCACCGATTTCTCTGGCAATGCGGTTGTACTCGATCTTGAGCTGTTCTTTGCTCGCATTCTTGAAGTCAAACATGGTGCGATCACCTTCTGTCTAAGCGTTGAGTTTGAGTTGCTTTATGTTGCTCGTGGCGCGGCCGCCGCGCTTCTTCGCACTGGACCGTGGCGACCCATTGTAGCCACTTGTATGCCGGACGAACTTGGTTAGCAGCCTAGGTCGCCACCGAATCATCGCCGCTTGCCCGCGCCGCCGGGATTGCGCGCGGGTATCCATTGCCCCCAAAGCTCCGCAGGAACTGAATTGGCGCATTCATAGACTGCGTTATCGGGCATCCGCATCACACCGCCAACTGAGTACACCTTGCCATCGTGGTGGCAGGCAAGAGGGATGTCGCTTTCGACGGCGGGCAACGGTTTGGCGTAGACGGCATACCCCGCTGCGCCGATGGCACCGACAACCCCCAACGTCATCAGCCGCATGCCAGTGTGTGTGCGCCCCAGCCCACGGGCAACTGCAGCACATCCAGCGCATTGCACATTATCTGACGCGTTCACGGTAGGCATCGCAGCATCGTTGGGGGCTGCCGGCGTGGATCGCTCTTCGGCTATCCAACTGTCGAGCATCGCCATGACGCCCTTGAACTGGTCACGGGGAAGGTCAAGGATCTTCTCGATGCCGAAATCGGTAAGGACCACCGAATACACTTCGAGCTGCTGCTTAATGCCTGCGACCTGCATGACCTCTTTGACCTTCGCCGAAATCCGCTTGCGCTGCAATTCAGTGATGGTGCGGATTGGCGCTAAGGGCTCGCCATTGTTGATCGTGATGACGTTGCTCAGATGGCTCCTGGCGTTCGCACCCTCGTGTATTACGTTGCCTGCAACGACTTGCCCTACATCCCCTTCTACGGCTACTTCGCTAGTTTTCATATGCACTCGGAATCAATTAAGGCGCAGAGTGAGGCAGCGCACCATGGGCACTACCTCATCGACATCGAATGCCTATCCCGTTTATGACGACTGCACGCGACAGTCCTTGAGCATTGGTGTGCCAGCAACTTCGCTGTTGCCAATGCATTGCAGGGTGACCTGCTGGCCTTTCTTGAGCGCGGCCGCAGCGGCATCCTGCCCTCTGGCGAGGTGGGCCTGCGGTCTGCTGAATTCAAACTCGCTTCCCGCAGTCAACACCAGATACGGTTCATCTCCCATTCCCGCTTCGATGCTGCTAATACGAGCCTTGAGGATCAACTGCTTGCCTTTGTATTTCTGGTTGGCGGCAATCTCGTTTTCCTTGTAGGCATTCAACAGATCATTTGCCGTGACTTGTACTGGCGGCTCGGCCGGCGTCGTATTCACGCTTGGTGCTTCCGGGTCTGCCGTGCCGTTCTCCTTGTCACCGCCAAAAATCTCCGCGAGCACGATGATCACAACGGCAGCGATAACAAACCACTTGAGTATTTTCTTCATGTATTGACCTATATAAATGCCCAGAAAACAGGGCGACGTACGGATACCCGCCGACTCTCAGGCCTGTTAGACAAATCTAACGGAGTACCTGGGAACCGCATGGCATTCCGCACGCTAGGGCAAGCGACAGATGAAATACATGGTCGATTTACTAAATTCAGGTGAAATCTAATTAGGTCAGATTTTCGACTGGTTTAATTGGTGTTACACAAAGAGAAAGGGCCTGCCGAGTGAAGCGCAGGCCCTTTCTCTTTATTCAGCGGTCTAGCCCCGCTTCTTCTTGCTCATGTCGATCGTGACCGGGCTGCGCACATCGCCATGAACCACCTGACCGATATCGCCCTTCACGCGTACTCGAGGGTTGGCGTCGGGCTGAAGGCCGCTGATCAACGCAAGGACACCAACACGCCCCCGCTCGTCAAGCTTCCGATAGCCTCCCAAGACCGCGGCCTCCTCCACCGACAGATCAGCTTCACCGCGCCGGCCAGTGACGACATAGAGCACATCGACGCCAAAGTGCGCGACGAATTGCAGGAACTCAGCGTTCGGGTAGGCGGCTCCCTTCTCCCACGCAAGTTGAGAGCCTTTCGATGCGCCACCGAGTGCCGCGAATGCGATCTGCGAGTAGCCAAGACGCGTGCGTTCCTCGCGCAGACGATCGCCGATATTGGTGCATTTTGCTGCACTCTCATCGTTGACCGTCTCAGTTTTCTGAACCATACTCGCACCATATTCCACGTTTAGCGCACCTTATCACACGATGTCTGCAACCAAGACACTGCAGCAAGTTCGCGACGAATTCATCAGTCATGGCCAGACCGCACGCAGTTGGGCAAAGGCACATGGCTTCCATGAATCGACTGTCTACGAAGTGCTGGCTGGCCGGAAAAAGGGGCTTCGAGGACAGGCTCACGAGGTTGCCGTCTCTTTGGGAATCAAGCGCGGCGTGATCGTGAACGAACAGCCCCCCCTCCACAACCCCAGAGGCTACAGAGCCTCCTTCGCAACGGCACGCAAGCGCTATTGCAGGAGATTGATCAATGCGGCAACCCGTGCGAATCGAGCAGGCTCTCCGCGTTGCGCTCAGTGGACCGAAGCGCAGAGTCATCCAGCAAACAATCGGCTGGGACAACTCGCAGGTCAGCCGCTTTCTGAATGGCGACCAGGGCGTAGTCATCGACAAGCTTGACGCGCTGGCAGCAGCCGTCGGCTATGTCCTCGTCACTCGCAAGTACCTCGACGCCGTCGCCACCCTCGGTGAGGTCGGGATGCACTGCGAATGCGCCCGCCAGGGCCTCGGCGAATGCAGCAGGACCCCATCATGAAAATGCTCTGTCCACACTGCGAGACCCGCCTGCACATCCGCACCAGCCGCGCCGTCTCCCTGCTGTCTCGCGAACTGTATGTGCAGTGTCCGAACGTCGAGTGCGCGTACACCTGCAAGATGCTGCTCTCGGCCGTGCACACCATCGCGCCGAGCATGATGCCGAACCCCAAGGCATATCTACCGCAGAGCAAGGCCCGCTGTGCCGGGCGGGACATGCGGCAGCTGGACCTGCTGCCGACCTAGCGGCCTGATCTTCCCTTTTCGAATGCTCTACCTCACGCCTCTGATTCAAGGCGTGTGGGATTCCTTTTGCCTGGCGATCCATGAACCCATCACTGCATAGCGAAGTCACCAGCCGCCTGCTCCGCGACTACGCGTTTAAGCAGAAGCGCAGTGGCGAGAAGCTGGAGAGCGGCCAATGCCCCTCCTGCGGCAAGAAGACGCTGTGGGCCTTCGGATCGGCCCCATGGGTGGTGCGATGCAATCGCCTGAACCATTGCGGTGCCGAACTGCACATCAAGGACTTATATCCCGATCTCTTCGAGAGCTGGTCCGACCGATTCCAGCCGACACCGGAGAACCCGAAGGCATCCGCCGATGCGTACATGCGTGATGCGCGTGGCTTTGACCTGGACAAGGTGCGTGACTGGTACTCGCAGGAGAGCTATTACAGCCATGAACTGAAGATCGGCAGCGCGACCATACGTTTCCCACTGGGCGCTGACCTCTATTGGGAACGCATCATCGACCAGGCGCATCGCTTCGGCGATCGCAAGGCGACGTTCCACGGCAGCTACGGCGGTATGTGGTGGCAACCGCCCATCCTGAACCTTGGCGACGCCAAAGAGCTGTGGATCGTCGAGGGCATCTTCGACAGCATCGCCCTGCTCCACCATGGCATCGCAGCGGTGTCGGCGATGTCCTGCATTAACTACCCTGCGCTCGCCTTGCGTGGCCTCGCGGAACAATGCGCGGCAACGGGCAAGCCTCGACCCAGGCTGGTGTGGGGCCTCGACACAGACAAGGCTGGCACCCGCTACGGAAAGCGATGGCTCAAGCGCAGCCGCGAAGAAGGCTGGGAAGCCTCGATTGCGATCCCCAAGCAGGCGGGGTCGAAGAAACGTGACTGGAACGACCTGCACCAACTCAACAAACTGGAAGCGCAGGACATCAGCGAATGCCGCTATCTCGGCGACCTGATGGCGGCGCCGAGCGCGGCCGAGAAAGCGCGGCTGATCTACCGCCGCACCAGCATGAGTCAGTTTGCGTTCGACTTCGACAGCAAGCTGTACTGGTTCAAGATAGATCTCGACGCGCTGACGCGCGAAATGGACGCGGTGCGCCACGCGCACCAGCACATGGAGGAAGACGAGATCCGCGACGAAGCCATGCTGAAGGCAGGCACTGTCACGAATATCGCCACCTGTCTGCCTACGGTCCTGTACTACCAGGCGAACGCCGCCACCGACGAGGCCTGGTACTACTTCCGTGTCGGCTTTCCGCACGAATCCGAGCCCGCCAAGAACACATTCAGCAGCGCACAGATCGCCTCTGCGACCGAGTTCAAGAAGCGTCTGCTTGGGGTTGCGCCCGGCGCGTTCTACACCGGCTCCACCGGCCAGCTCGACGCGTATCTCAAAGAGCAGATGCACCGCATCAAGAGCGTGCAGACAATCGATTTCGTGGGCTACGCGAAGGAGCACGGCTGCTACGTCTACGCCGACATCGCCGTCAAGGGCGGAAAACTATTCACGCTCAACGACGAGGATTTCTTTGATGTCGGGCGGTTGTCCATCAAGACGATCGGTGGCTCCGCTGGCCTGTCGATCAATACCGACCTGAAGACGCTCGACTATGGCTGGCTGGAGCTGCTCTGGCGCGCGTTCGGCGCGAAGGCCATCGTGGCGCTCGCCTTCTGGCTGGGCAGCCTGTTCGCCGAGCAGATCCGCGAAGGCGAAGGGATCAAGCAGAAGAGCTTCCCCTTCCTCGAAGTGGTGGGCGAGCCCGGCGCCGGCAAATCGACGTTGATCGAATTCCTGTGGAAGCTGTTCGGCCGGCGTGACTATGAAGGCTTCGACCCGTCGAAGTCATCGCTCGCCGCACGAGCACGGAACTTTGCGCAGGTGTCGAACCTGCCCGTGGTTCTGATCGAAGGCGACCGCGGTGAGGACGGCGCCAAGGTGAAGGGCTTCGACTGGAATGAGCTGAAAACCGCCTACAACGGGCGCAGCACGCGCGCGCGCGGCGTCAAGAACGCCGGTAACGAAACCTACGAGCCGCCCTTCCGTGGGACCGTGGTCATCAGCCAGAACGCCGAAGTCAACGCCAGCGAGGCCGTGCTGCAGCGGATCGTGCATCTGTACTTCGATCGCGCCGGCCAGACCGCCGACACGTTCGCCGCCGCGCGTGCGCTGGAACAGATGCCTGTCGAGGACGTCTCCGCGTTCCTGCTGTCTGCCATCCTGAAAGAGAAGGACGTACTGAGGCTGTTTGCCGAGCGCATGCCGTTCTACCAGGAGAAGCTGGCCGCTAACCCTGAGGTGAAACACCAGCGTCTCGTGAAGAATCACGCGCAGATCATGGCGCTGGTTGACTGTCTGACCGCCGTTATGCCGCTGCCACGCGACTACCGTGACGCAGCGCAGACGAAACTCGTGCGCATGGCCGTGGAGCGTCAGCAGGCCATCGGCGCCGATCACCCGCTCGTGCAGGAGTTCTGGGAGCTGTACGACCACATCGAGTCCGCTGAAGACGACAACGCGGTGCTCAACCACGCTCGTGGCGGCGATGTCATAGCCATCAGCCTGCGCCATTTCGAACAGGTGGCCAACGACCGCCGCCTGAACCTTCCCCCGCTGACCGACCTGAAGCGTGTCCTCAAGACATCGAGGGCACGCAAGTTCATCGATCTGCGGGTCGTCAACAGCGCGATCAACGCGCGTCACAACGCTGAGCAAACACACGCCCCGAAGCGCCCTGTCACCGTCAAGTGCTGGGTCTTCGAGGGCCGCTCGGGAAACAAAGGAGCGTAAGCATGAATTCCATCAAGACCACTGTATGCGCCGCAGCCAAGATCAAGGTCGAGCCGGTGAAACTTCAGCTTTTTACCCCTGCAGACGGGAGGAAGCCCTACTGGATTGCCACACAGACGCTGGAGGTCACCACGCACGACGGGCACGAGTGCACGTTCATCATTCATCTTGAGGATGGCTGTAGCACCTTGATGGGCGGCGAGCCGCTTGTCATTCCCCCTTTCACTGTTGCACAGGGAGAGCCGGCATGAGCGCGTTTCTCGTCTGCATCGTGTCGCACGACGGCGTGCGCATGGAGTTCGCTGCGATCGCCCGCACGCGCCTGGACGCGCAGCTCGGCGCACTGAATCACCTGACCGAGCCACCGCGCTTCTGTTGCGCTCACGCCATTGGGAGGGCCGCCTGATGTACGCGCTACTCAATCTCTGGATGATCGGTACTGCGCTGGCGTCGGTCTATCTGTTCAACAGTGGGGTGCATCGCGTGCGTTGGGCTGCGTTGGTCGGGCTGGTTGGTCAGCCGGCTCGGGTGTATCTGACTGTCGATAACGACGAGCCTGGGATGTTTGTGGTGAGTTTGTTTTTCACGGTCTGCTATGCGCGAGGGGTGTGGGATGGCTTTGTTCGGCGTGGGGGATATCGTGGGTAAGTTGATTGTTACTGAGATGCAGTTGCGGCGGGCGCATCGGGTGCTGCGCGTTGCTACGCCTTTTGAGGGGATGTCTGGGGTGCTGCGCGCGGCTGTTGTGGCGGCAGCGCGGGCGATGGCCGCTCGGGATGCGCGGCGGGTGGGTGTGGTGGATTTGAAGCGCCGGGGTGGTGGGGATTTTGAGGGGGAGCCTCTGGAGCGCACTATGGAGTTGCGAGATGAGCGAAACACAACTGATTGACCACCTTGCCGACGAAATCGCCAAGCGCGTAGTGCCAGCGATCCCCGTCTCTGTCCAACTCTGGAATGCAAAGCTGATCGGAAACTATCTGCGACGCTCACCCGCAGCCGTGATGGAGCGTGTGATCACGTTGCCGGGCTTCCCCAAACCGATCCGCCTGCCTACCCAGAAGGAGGGCTCCAGAGGCCAGCCGCTGTGGGAGGCCTCGGAGGTAATCGCCTGGGTGCGATCGCACAAGGAGAAGATCGTAGGTCGGCCGCGGAAAGTCGACTAGCCCAGGCGCTGCGCGATGCTGGAGGCGGACTCGTTGTAGTACGTCATCAGCTCCTGCAGGTTCGTGTGCCCGGTCATCCGGGCCAGATCCAGCGGCTGCAGCTTCTTGGCCAGGCGCGTGATCGCTTCGTGCCGCGTATCGTGGAATGTCAGGCCGGCAATGCCGGCCTTTTCTTTGGCCTTGCGGAACAGCGCATCCCGGCTGGCCGCCGACAGATTGAAGAGCGGATCGCCGCCATCGACCTCCGGGAGCATTTTCAGCAGCGTCACCGCTCGCGTGGACAGCGGGACATTTCTGGCTCCGCCGTTTTTTGTCATCGGCAGATGGGCAACGCGCCGCTCGAAGTCGACAGATCGACTTGTCAGCCCCAGCATCTCACCCGAACGCATGGCCGTCTCGATGGCCAGCAAGAATGCCACGGCCACCCGCTGCGACGGCAGCGCCACCGGCACGCCCTCCTGGTACCCCAGTGCGGTGATGATCTTCTCTATCTCCGTCTCGGCGATCAGGCGGTCACGCGGCGGATTCTCCGGCGGCCGGCGGACATCTTTCATCGGATCGTGAACCAGCCACCCCCATTCCCGCCGCGCCACATCGAGTGCGTGGGAAAGAAGCGTCATTTCGCGGGAGACGGAAGAGCCGGAAACATCGCGCAGCCTGGCATCGCGCCATGCCGCAATGTGGGTCGATCGGAGCTCGGCCAGTCGGATATCCCGGAGCTGACGCCCCTCGACCTTGATCTTGCCGATCAACTCGAGCCTGAGCTTTTCCCACCGCTCCCCGCGCTTCGTGGGGCTGATCTTTCGCTGGTAGTCGTCCAGGACATGCCCGACCGTGAACGTCTTGCTGCCCTGCCCTGACTGGATCGACCTCAGCTCAGCCTGCCGGCGGTCCGCCCACTCCTGGGCGAGCGCCTTGTTTGGAAAGCTACGGCTCTCGCGTTGGCCCTTCACATCGAGCTGAACGCGCCACCCTTTCCCAATCTTCTGAAACGATGCCATGGGGGCTCCGTGGGGGAATTCTGGGGGCGACGCAGGAATTATATGTGATTCTTTGTAGGGGGATTGGGGGGTGATACGGATGCGCAAATGCCCGCTATCCCTTGTGGGACAAGCGTTTGCGGGGATTTGGGGTGTTACGTGGGAATGTGATGATACGGTAACTTGGTGCGAGGGAGGGGACTCGAACCCCTACACCATTGCTGGCGTCAGGACCTAAACCTGGTGCGTCTACCAATTTCGCCACCCTCGCGGTCCTTGGACGGTGGTCAACAAAGCAAAAAAGGCGGCTGGAACTGCCCGCCTTTTCTTGCTTGCGGCGACTAGGCGCCGGGACACCGTCCGTGCCGCCGGCGTAACTTCTGCCTGCGACGCAATAAGGAAGCGGATTGTAACGCAAGGCGGCAGGGGAATCCAGTCCCCTGCCGCCTTGCGGGCATCCTGCGCCGTGATCAGTGGCGGGCGCGGATGAAAGCGATCACGAGTACCGTCGCGCAGGCTTCCAGTGCGGCCACAAAGTACAGGCCGCCGGCCAGTTGGCCGGTGCTGGTCTTGAACCAGCCAATCATGTACGGCGCCACGAAGCCGGCCAGGTTGCCGATCGAGTTGATCAGCGCGATGCCGCCTGCGGCTGCGGTGCCGGCAAGGAATGCCGACGGCAGCGACCAGAACACCGGGAAGGCGGCCAGGATGCCGATGGAGGCGATCGTCAGCGCGATCAGGGCCAGCACTGCGCTGTGAAGCAGGAAGCCGGTCAGCGTCAGGCCCACGGCTGCCACCAGCGTTGCCATCGCGCAGTGCATGCGGCGTTCGCCGGTGCGGTCCGAGTGAATACCGTTGAGGACCATGGCGATGGTGCCGGCCACGAACGGGATTGCGGAGACCAGACCGATTTGCAGGTTGCCCTGTACGCCGAGCTCCTTGATGATCGACGGCGACCAGAATGCGATGGTGGCGTTGCCGCTGACGACGCAGAAGTAAATCGCCGCGCAGATCCACACACGTGCATTGGCGAAGGCGTCCTTGAGGGACGAGTGCTTGTTGGGATCACGCGCCTCGGCTTCCACGTCGCGCGTGACGATGGTCTGCTCCTGCTGCGTCAGCCACTTCGCGTTGACCGGTTTCTCCGGCAGGTACATCAGCACCGCGATACCGGCCAGCACCGAAGGAATCCCTTCGATCACGAACAGCCATTGCCAGTTGGCCAGGCCATCCACACCGTCCATTGCGCTCATGATGAAGCCGGCCAGCGGGCCGCCCACCACGCCGGCTATTGCGAACGACGTCATGAACAGGCCATTGATACGTGCGCGACGCGCGGCCGGGAACCAGTACGTCAGGTACAGCACCACGCCCGGGAAGAAGCCCGCCTCGAAGACACCGAGCACGAAGCGCAGCGTATAGAACTGCATCGGCGTCTTCACGAAGATCATCGCCATCGACGCCAGGCCCCAGAGGATCGTGATGCGCGCCAGCGTCTTGCGGGCGCCGATCTTCTCGAGCAGCAGGTTGCTCGGCACCTCGAACAGAAAGTAGCCGATGAAGAAAATTCCCGCGCCCAGCCCGTACACGGCCTCGCTGAACTGCAAGTCCTGCAGCATCTGCAGCTTGGCAAAACCGACGTTGACGCGGTCGATCCAGGCCAGGATGAACAGGAAGACCAGGAAAGGGATCAGGCGCACGGTAATCTTGCGATACGCCTCGTTGCGTTGCTGAGCCAGTTCCGCGGCAGGCAGGCTCTCCGGGGCGCCAGGGGCGCCGCTCATCACGATGGACATCTGTGACTACTCCTTGGGTGTGGTGGGCGGGGCCGCGCTGCGTCGGCGCGGCCCTCTCGGTCTTGCGTTGTGCTAGCCGTGGGATCCGGCGGAAAGGACGATCAGCGCATCAATCGAAGGCGCGTTCGATGGCCGCGGCCACCTGTAACACGCGCGCGTCACTGCCATGCAGGCCGCACACGCCGAGGCCAATGCCTTCGCCGGCTGGCAGCGTCGCCGCGCAGCCATCGAGGAAATTGATCACGCTTGCATTGCGAAGCACCAGGCCGTTGACCGCGAAGAAGTCTTCATCGCGGTCGAGGGCATCGAGACGCGGCGGGCGTACGGCCACGGTTGGCATCAGCCATGCATCGGCGTCGCGCAGCAAGAAGGCGGCACGCTGCTGCATCGCGCATCGCGCTGCCAGCAGGTCGATGTAATCCGCCGCCGACTGCTTCTCGCCCCGGCGAATGCGCTGTGCCACTCGCTGGTCGTACTGGTCACCCTTGGCCGCCAGCAATGTGCGATGCCAGGCCCACGACTCGGCCGCGGTCAGGCCTCCACCGCCATTGATCTCCGGCAGGCGGCGCAGTTCGGGGAAGTCGAACGGGACGATCGTCGCGCCCTGGGCCGACAGCCTTGCCAGTGCGGCTTCGAACGCCTGCGCCACTTCCAGGTCGAGACCATCGCAGACGAAATCGCGCGTCACGTAGAAGCGCAGTCCACGCAGGTCCGCCGCGCGGGTATCCAGCGTCTCGCCGCTCAGCACCGCATCCATTGCCACGCAACAGGCAACCGAGCGCGCCAGCGGGCCGGCGGAGTCGAGCGACGTCGACAACGGCACTGCGCCGTCCAGCGGCACGCGACGCGCCGTCGGCTTGAAACCAGTCAAGCCGCAGAATGCCGACGGAATGCGGATCGAGCCGCCGGTATCGGTACCGAGCGCAGCGACAGCCATGTCCTCGGCCACGCTCACCGCGCCACCCGATGTCGATCCACCGGCAACACGCTCGGGGTCGAGCGGCGTGCGCGGCGTGCCGTAGTGCGGATTCAGCCCCAGGCCCGAGAACGCGAACTCGCTCATATTGGTACGGCCGATCAGCACCGCGCCAGCGGCACGTAGTCGCGCCACGGCGGGCGAGTCAGCCTGCGCCGGCGCACCGCCGTCGAGGGCCTTCGATCCGGCACGCGTGACCTGACCGCGAACGTCGAACAGGTCCTTGATCGAGATCGGCAGCCCGGCCAGCGGCGAGGCCACAAGGCCCGCGCTGCGCGCCTGATCGACCGCACGTGCCTGGGCCAGCGCGCCCTCTGCATCGACCATCATGAAGGCCGATCCGCCCGCCTGCTGATGCCGGGCGATATTAGCCAGCGCGGCCTCGGTCAGCGCCACGCTCGTGGTGCGGCCTGCAGCCAGCGCTGCGGCCAGTTGGGCAATGGTCGGCGCGCTCATTCGGCCACCGCCAGTGATTCCACGCGATATGCATGGCGCAGCGTGCGGTTGCTCACGGGGTCGTGCAGTTCCACTTCAAACGCTTCGCCATGGCCCAGATCGCCGATCACCGCCTGCGTGCCGCAGAACATTGCGGTGCCCACGGGCAATTGCGCCTCGCCGGTCAGGCGCTGGATCAGGTCGCGCGGGTCCAGCAGGCGCGTCACCTTGCCTTCCTGATACAGCGAGCGCTGACCATCGCGCACGCGCCAGCAACGCATTTCCAGCACGTCCCAGTGGTCGGCCACCTCGTCAAAACGCCAGACTTCGTGGCCCATCGGCTTGGCGCACATCTGCTTTGACACCGTCACGTCATAGGCCTCGACCTTGCGATCGGTGTGATCGGAACCGATGCCGATATAGAGTCCGTCTGCGCCCTGCAGCAGCACGAACTCGGTTTCGCCCGAGGAATCGTCGCGCGGCACTTCGAGCACGTCGTCGGTGGTCAGCAGCGAGGCGGCCAGCGGATAGAACGTCGGCACGGTTGCGGGCGGCTTGACGCCGAGCGCCTTGAGTTCGTCGATATGGTGCTGGACGGCGTCCATGTCGCGGCCGGTCCAGCCAGCGATGATCAATCGTTCGATGTCGAGGGCGAGCGCGCCCCCGCCGGCTACCTGAAGATGCAGTGTCGGCATTGCGTACTACCTTGTTACGAGGGGAAAAGGGTCGGTCAGAGTGTCCGGATGATGTTCTTCCGGAATTCGTCGATATGTTCGCGGATGGCCTCGCGCACCGCCGGCACGTCGCGCCGCTCCAGGGCGTTGACGATCTCCAGATGCTCCTGGTAGACGTTCTCCAGGTGCTGCGGATCCGAAAGCGAGAGGAACCAGAAACGTGCCTGCTTCTCATGCAGGCCGCGCAGCAGATCGGCCAGCACGCGGTTGCGCGAGGCGGCCGACATCGCCGTGTGGAACTTCAGGTCCAGAGCGGCCAGCGCCGGGATATCGCGCCTGGCGATCAGTTCGGGCGAGCGGTCGACGATGTCGCGCATCGCCTTGAAATCGCTGTCGTGCCCACGCTCGCATGCCAGGGTGGCGCACAGCACCTCATTGGTCGCGCGCACTTCGATCATATCGAGCACTTCATTGAGCGACAGCGGCGTCACCAGCACGCCCTTGCGCGGCAGGATCGATACCAGCCCTTCCACTTCCAGGCGATGCAGCGCCTGATGCACGGGAGTACGACCAAGACCGAGCAACGCGGCCACCTGGGCCTCGTTCAGCGGCTCGCCGGGCCGGAACTCGCACGAGATGATGCGACGCTTGATCTCGGTGTATGCGTGTTCACGCATGGCCGCCCCGCTCTGGGCGGGGGTCGGGATTGTGGGTTCGGCGTCGGCTGCGCCGACCAGTCGGATGGGATTCGCCACGGCAGGTCGGAATCTGTTTGATATTGCAGTGATACTAGTGTGATATTTCACTGAGCACAACCCGAGAAATTGTAGGGGTAAACACCAAGCAGCTTCGCAAATGGGCCGGCTCACGTATCATGGGCAATCGATCTGAAATCGATAATCGATTCAACCGCATCTTGGTGCAATACATCTACATCGTGGTGCAGCGGGTCACGCCGATGGTGCCAACTTCAGGTCCAAGACCATGACCAGCGACGACAAAGAACGCCCCGACCCGCTGTTCAACCAGTCCCTTGAAAAGGGCCTCGACGTGCTGCGTGCATTCAGCGCCGTGCATCGCACGCTGACGTTGGCCGAGCTGGCGGCACTGACAGGCATGACCAAGAGCTCCGCCCAGCGCACGATCCACACGCTGGAGCGGCTCGGGTACGTCGACAAGCATCCCCAGACAAGGCGTTTCCGGCTGACGCCCAGGGTGATGGAGATCGGCTACAACTACCTTGCCGCGGACGCGCTGATTCCGATCGCCAGCCCCTACCTCTCGCAACTGGCCAATGCCAGCGGCGAGACCGCCAACCTGACCGAGCCTGTCGGCCTGGAGATGGTCTACATGGCGCAGCTCGTGACCGCCAAGCACATGCCAGTGCTGACGCCGGTGGGCATGCGGATTCCGATGTACTGCACAAGCTCGGGACGCGCTTACCTGAGCACGCTGCCGGACGAACGCGTGCGAGCGATGCTCGAAGCGTCTGCGCGCACGCCACGCACACCGGTCACGCTGACCGACGTCGAAACCATCTTCGAGCGCGTCGTGGCGTGCCGCACGGTCGGTTACGCGTGCAACGAGGAGGAACTGTTCCTGGGCGACATGGGAATCGCCGCGCCGGTGGTGAACAGCCGTGGCGAGGCAGTGGGGGCGGTCCATGTTTCGCCACCAGCCAGCCGCTGGACCATGGCCGACGCGCAGAAGAAGCTTGGCCCGCTGGTGGTCGAATGCGCGTGGGCGATCTCGCGATCGATCGCCCACTGAGCCGGCAGGCGCTTATCGCGCGTGCTCCAGCATGGCTCGCAGCAGGACGTTGGCGCCGGCCTCGATATGCTCGGGCAGCGCATCCTCCAGCTCGTTATGGCTGATGCCGTCCTTGCACGGCACGAAGATCATGCCAGTGGGTGCGCGCTGTGCCACGTACACCGCATCATGTCCGGCGCCACTGACCACATCCATATGCGGCAGATCCAACCCAGCCGCCGCGCGGCGAACGCTATCGACGCACGCCGGTGCGAACAGGCAGGGTTCGAACTTGACCACCTGCCGAATCTCCACGTCCACGGCCGCCGCATCGGCAATACCGGCGAACGCCCCACGCATCGCTGCGTCCATCCGGTCAAGGCCATCTTGCGAGAGATGGCGAACATCCACCGAGAAATCCACGCGCCCCGGTATCACGTTGCGCGAGTTTGGTGTGACCTCCAGAAAGCCCACCGTGCCGCGGCCATGCGGGGCTTCGTCGCGCGCGATGCGATTCACCGCCTCGATCATGCGTGCCGAAGCCAGCAGCGCGTCGTGACGCAAGGCCAGCGGCGTCGGGCCTGCATGCGCATCCTGGCCGGTGACGGTCACGTCGTACCATTGCTGCCCAAGTGCCCCGGATACCACGCCAATCGGTAGGCCAGCCGCCTCCAGGACTGGCCCTTGCTCGATATGCGCCTCGAAGTAGGCCGAATACATGCCACCGGGCACTTCACCCGCACGCTGCGTGCCGCGATAGCCGATAGCTGCGAGCGCATCGCCAACGCTCACACCGTCACGGTCTTGCTGCCGCCTGGCGAACTCGGCATCGAATACGCCTGCGAATACGCCCGAGCCCATCATCACGGGCGTAAAGCGCGTGCCTTCCTCGTTGGTCCAGATCGCCACCTCCAGCGGTGCACGTGTGGCAATGCCCAGATCGTTGAGCGTGCGCATCACTTCCAGACCCGCCAGCACGCCGAAATTACCGTCGAACTTGCCGCCGGACGGTTGGGTATCGATATGGCTTCCCGTGGCCACCGCTGGTGCGGTGGGGTCTGTGCCGGCACGTCGTGCGAACACATTGCCGATCTCGTCCACGCGCACGTCGAGCCCAGCCTCGCGGCACCAGCTCGCCACGAGGTCGCGGCCCTTTCGGTCGTCTTCGGTCAGCGCAATGCGGCACACGCCACCCTTAGGCGTGGCGCCGAGCGCGCCCAGATCCATCAGCGATTGCCACAGGCGTGCGCCATTGATACGAGGAGTGAATTGCGAATCCATGTCTGTGTTGTCTGCAGTGAGTGAACATCGACCTGGGTACGAGCAAGAAGCAGACCACTGACAGGTGCGGACAGTCTCGGCCATGACCACCCATCGATGGTGCATGGCCACTGGCACATCAATTGCTTGACGGAGCAATGTCCATCCACAGCCCATTCCGTTTCAGGAGCCCCGTCCGTGACCCACTCCACGTCCTCCCATTCGAAAGGCCTTTCCGCCGCGATTCGCACTGTCTCCGCCGCCGTCACGTTGTCGCTGCTGGCCCTGCCCGGCGCCGCGATGGCCGAGAAGGTGCTCCGCATCGGCATGACGGCCGCTGACATCCCGCGTACGCTCGGCCAGCCCGACCAGGGTTTCGAAGGCAACCGGTTCACCGGCATCCCGATGTATGACGCACTCACCCAATGGGACCTGTCGAAGAGCAACGGCCCAAGCCTGCTGATTCCCGACCTGGCAACCGAATGGAAGGTCGACGACAAGAACAAGACCGAATGGACGTTCAAGCTGCGCCCAGGCGTGAAGTTTCACGACGGCTCGCCGTTCAACGCCGATGCCGTGGTCTGGAACGTCAACAAGGTGCTCGACAAGACCGCGAAGCAGTTCGACCCCAGCCAGGTTGGCGTCACCGCTTCGCGCATGCCCACGTTGCGTAGCGCGAAGAAGATCGATGACATGACCGTGCAACTCGTCACGTCAGAGCCGGATTCGTTCCTGCCGTACAACGTGTCGAACCTGTTCATGGCGTCGCCGACCCAGTGGGAGAAGAAGTACGCGGCGGTCCCTGCCTCCGTGATCGACCCGGCGGAGCGCAGCAAGCAGGCATGGGTGGCCTTTGCGGCAGACGCATCGGGCACGGGCCCATTCAAGATGACCCGTTTCGTCCCGCGCGAACGCCTGGAGCTTGCCAAGAACCCCGCCTACTGGGACAACAAGCGGGTGCCGAAGATCGACAAGGTCGTGATGCTGCCGATGCCCGAGGCCAATGCACGCACCGCGGCACTGCTGTCAGGCCAGGTGGACTGGATCGAGGCCCCGGCACCCGATGCCATCGCGCAAATCAAGAGCCATGGCTTCGATGTGTACGCCAACGCGCAGCCGCACATGTGGCCATGGCAATTGTCATTCGCGCCGAATTCCCCGTGGCTCGACAAGCGCGTGCGCCAGGCCGCGAACCTTTGCGTGAATCGCGCCGGCCTGAAGACACTGCTCGGCGGCTACATGGCCGAGGCCAAGGGCATTGTCGAAGCCGGAAACCCGTGGTGGGGCAATCCGGCATTCACCATCAAGTACGACCCCGCGGCCGCGCGCAAGCTGATGACAGAGGCCGGATACTCCGCCGCCAAGCCGGTGAAGGTAAAGGTCCAGGTATCCGCATCGGGCTCCGGCCAGATGCAGCCGCTGCCGATGAACGAGTACGTACAGCAAAACCTCAAGGAGTGCTTCTTCGACGTGGACTTTGACGTCGTCGAATGGAACACGCTGTTCACGAACTGGCGCATTGGTGCGAAGGACGCGAGCGCGCATGGCGCCAACGCGATCAATGTGAGCTTTGCGGCGATGGACCCTTTCTTTGCCATGGTCCGCTTCGTCAGCACGAAGACGCAGCCGCCGGTTTCGAACAACTGGGGCTACTTCGGCAACGCGGAGTTTGACAAGCTGATCGAGACCGCGCGCACCTCATTTGGCGAAAAGGAACGAGATGCCGCGCTGGCAAAACTCCACGCGCGCATCGTCGAAGAAGCGCCATTCGTGCTGATCGCCCACGATGTGGGCCCGCGAGCGATCTCCCGGAAGGTCAAGGGGGTGGTGCAGCCGCAGAGCTGGTTCATCGATATCGCGACGATGTCGATCGACTGACGGACTCGCCGCAGTGCCCTCCTCCGCGGAAGGGGGCACTTTCCCGCGCCAACGTATTTGCCTATTCCGCAAGCCGGCCATAGACCATGACTTACCTGCTTCGCCGCATCGCATATGCCCTGCCGATCCTGCTTGGGGTCGCCCTGCTCTGCTTCTCGCTGGTCCACATTGCCCCCGGCGATCCCCTTGTGTCGGTGCTGCCACCCGATGCATCCGAGGATCTGCGGCGACAACTGACCGCGCTGTACGGGTTCGACAAGCCGTTTCTCGAGCAATTCCTCCATTGGCTGCTGCGCGCGCTGCATGGGGACCTCGGTACGTCGATCGCCACGAACCGGCCCGTGATGAGCGAGGTGTCGGTAGCCGTCGTCAACTCCGTGCGCCTGGCCGCCGTCGCCACGCTGATCGGCTTCACGTTCGGCTGCCTGTTCGGCTTCGTGGCCGGCTACCTGCGCGATTCGGTACCCGATCGTGTGGCGTCGTTCCTGTCGGTACTGGGCGTCAGCATTCCGCATTACTGGCTCGGCATGGTGCTGGTGATTGCGTTCTCCGTGCTGCTGGGATGGTTGCCGGCCACCGGCGCCGGCCCCAACGGATCGGGCGACTGGCGTTGGGACTGGGAACACATCCAGTACATGTTGTTGCCTGCGGTCACGATGTCGGTGATTCCGATGGGCATCGTGGCGCGCACCATCCGCGCACTGGTGGCCGAGATCCTGTCCAACGAGTTCATTGTCGGCCTGCGTGCGCGCGGATTGTCGGACCTTGCCGTATTCCGTCACGTGGTCAAGAACGTTACGCCGACGGCGCTCTCGGTCATGGGCCTGCAACTGGGCTATCTGCTCGGCGGCTCGATCCTGATCGAAACGGTGTTCTCCTGGCCAGGCACCGGCTTCCTGCTGAACTCCGCCATTTTCCAGCGCGATTTCCCGTTGTTGCAGGGCACGATTCTCGTCCTGGCCGTGTTCTTTGTGATGCTGAACCTGCTGGTCGACGCGTTGCAGACGTTGTTCGACCCCCGTATCCAACGCAACTGAGGACGCCACGATGGAAATGACACTGAACAAGGCCGTGGCACCGCTGCCCGTGGAGCGCTCGCCCGGATACTGGACCACGGTCTGCCGGCGGCTGCTACGCAACAAACTCGCAATGCTGGCCGCGCTGATCCTGATCGTACTTGTCCTGACGGCGATCTTCGCGCCGGCGCTGATGCCTGCCGACCCCTATGCGTCGTCGATTCTCAAGCGATTGAAGCCGATCGGCTTCGACGGTCACCTGCTTGGCACCGACGAACTGGGCCGCGACATGCTGTCGCGCCTGATGCTTGGCGGGCGGCTGTCGCTGTTCATGGGTATCACGCCGGTACTGCTCGCCTTCCTGATCGGCAGCACGATTGGCATCGTCGCCGGTTATGCGGGCGGCTGGACGAACACCGTCATCATGCGGCTCACCGACATCCTCTATGCGTTTCCGTCGGTACTGCTGGCCATTGCGCTATCCGGCACACTGGGCGCGGGGGTTGGCAACGCATTGTTATCGTTGACCATCGTGTTCGTGCCGCAGATCGTGCGCGTCGCCGAAAGCGTGACCACGCAGGTACGCAACCGGGAATTCGTCGATGCCGCCCGCGCCTCGGGCGCATCGTCGCTGACCATCGTGCGCGTGCACGTCCTCAACAACGTGCTCGGCCCAATCTTCGTTTATGCCACGAGCCTGATCTCGGTCTCGATGATCCTGGCTTCCGGGCTGTCGTTCCTGGGGCTTGGCGTCAAGCCACCGGAGCCCGAGTGGGGCCTGATGCTGAACACCCTGCGCACCGCCATCTATACCCAGCCATGGGTGGCCGCGTTGCCCGGCGCGATGATCTTCCTGACCTCGATCTCGTTCAACCTGCTGGCCGATGGCATTCGCTCGGCCATGGAAATCAAGGAGTGAGCATGGTTGAAACGCATGCACCCCTGCCTACCGCCCCTACAGATGTCGGCG
>Ga0137300_1040_pt1 | contig 49299 bp, 56 predicted proteins | sample RamsorwD2O_NANAE_FD_97190 | JGI IMG/M metagenome (GOLD analysis project Ga0137300, IMG submission 97190) | Mouse cecal microbial communities from Vienna, Austria - N-Acetylneuraminic acid amended with D2O_NANAE | ecosystem: Host-associated > Mammals > Digestive system > Large intestine > Cecum... | reverse complement strand
ATCGCAAGGTGCTCGAGGAGATAGCAGGGGTCACCTATGGTGTCCCCGAAAAGGAATATGAGAGCCTGATGGCGCAATGGCGGGCAGAGATTCCCGTTCCCTCAGGGCTTCCTGTCGAGGGCATCGGCGAAGGGAACCACTTTTAGGAGCTCGCGGGCCGAATCGCGAATGACGACGCATCCTTCGGAGATGTCGTGTCCCTGAAGGATCGCCTCGCTCATCAGTTCGCGCGCGTCCTTGCGGGCTTCCTCTATGGCCTGATCGAGCGAGGCGAGATCACTTCCCTCGTCATCATCGAGAATATGCTGGCCACTGACGATGCTGAAGAAAAACCTTGGCATTGAAGTGTCCCCAGAACCTGACGGCTTCCGGCGGGTTTTCGCCCGCCGCTAACCGAATTCCCGCAAAATTTGCGCCTGCTTTTCCAGCCGCCCGGCAAGCTCGGAGATGCTCATGTTCGTCGCACAGAGATGGATTGCGCATTCGAGGAACTGCAGCGACGACCGCCTCAGAAAGTCCTGCTGTTGCTCATACGCGATCCGGGAGATGCGATCGGGCTCATGGGGTTTGTCCGTCATCATCGTGCTCCACCAGTTTGTGTCAAAACCGCCTAACTTCGACCCGGCGGAATGGTTTCGAAAAATTCGCCCCGGTCGCCGGGCCGGGAACATTGCCCGGGCTGAGTGGTTCGGGATCAGCGAAACGACTCAGGAGGCAAAAATGGGTAATAACTCGCCAAGCGACGGTGCGCCGGGCACCACCGACCAATCACCGCGCTGGGAGGGGCCGGAAGAAAACAGGCCGCGCGGCTACCTGAAGCCCAAGGACGATCCAGAACGTGACAGGGACGCCGTGGGCGAAAATCTGCGCGATCCAAGGAAAAAACGCGTCTCCGACGCGATGAAGACCAAGGACGACCAATAGGACAGGAGGAAACGATGTCGACCTCGACAAAGACACCGGCAAGCATCCGCCAGGGCGGCCCCGGCGCGTCCCATGAAAACGCCAAGGCGCCGCTGGACATCAAGAAGCCGCCCGCAGACAGCGACAGGCGCTCCCAAAGCAAGGTCTCGGGTGGTGGCGGCGAGCGCGACAGCCACCACACGCATGATCCGGAGCGAAAATGACGCCGGTTCGGGAGAAGACCGATGAAAAAGGGCAAGAAGAAAAAGAAGTGGTCGCAGAAGGTAACCAGCGAAAGCGATGCGCTTGATCTCGAGAAGGATGTTTTCACGAAAAAGGATCCCACCGGCATTGCCCGGTCGCTGAAAGCCTCGGCGGAACACTCGACACGGCGCAAGGCCAATCCGTTCCGCTCGGCAATGTCGATGCTGGTTTTCTATATCAATCGGGCAGGTGGCAAACTTCCGAAGGAGCGTAAAGAGGTTCTGGAGGAGGCAAAGGACAAGCTGAGAAAGGAATTCGGCAAGTCATAATAGGGCGGTTTTCCGGGAATTCATCAGTCGGTGCTGCCGCCGAATTGCCACGAAAACACCCAGATTCATTCAGCCACAGTTCACCCGGCGGGGCGCTAAATCGCTCTATCCCATAAGGAGGGAGATGCGATGCGTAAGATGATTTTAACCGCTGGAGTAATTCTCGGCGCCCTGTTGGGCACTGGCGCGAACGCCATGCCCGTCGGTCAACCATCCGCACCTTCGGCATCCCACATTCAGAATGTGGACTATGCCTGCGGCCGCGGCTTTCATCTGACACCCCGCGGCTATTGCCGCCCGAACGGACCGCGCTACGAGCGTGGCTGGGACCGGCGCGATCGCTGGGAGGGTCGCCGCGAATGGCGCGAACGTCAGGCACGGCGCGAATGGCGCGAGTGGCGTGACCGGCGGGAGTATCGTGACTGGCGAGACCGTCGCGATTATTACCGCTACTGAGCAGACTAGGCCCTCCATCCGGAGGGCCTTTTTGCTTTTCCTTCTTTGCGAAATGGCCCCGGGGTTTCTGACCGGGGATATCCGCCCGGACAATTCGGGGAAATCCAGGCAACTTCCGGCGTCCTTCAGGGTTTGCCTTAATCGTCACTGACAAGGAGGACCATCATGGAGATTACCAGACGCACGATTCTCGCCGCCGGCGCGGCAACCGCTGCCGCAGCCATCTTTCCCCGGCCGCACGTGGCGCGGGCGGCGCTTCCCCTCAGCCAGCCGGCACTTCCGTTCGCCGAGGCGGATCTTGCGCCGGTGATTTCGGCAAAGACGGTGGGGCTGCATTATGGCAAGCATCACAAGGCCTATTACGACAAGCTCAATACGCTGGCCGCCGGCACCCGTTATGCCGATATGGAGCTCGATCGCATCGTCGTCGAAGCCGCCCGGTCGAAGGAGGCTGCGGACGTCAAGATCTTCAACAATGCGGCCCAGGCCTGGAACCATGTTGCCTATTGGGATCAGTTCGTTCCGGGCGGCCCCAACCGGCCGCAGGGCGATCTCGCCGCCTCAATCGACAAGGCCTTTGGCGGTTATGACGGCTTCGTCAAGCGCGCCGTCGATGTCTCGGACACCGTGTTCGGCACCGGCTGGGTGTGGCTGACGCGTGACGACAGCGGGCTTGCGCTGATCGGCTATGAGGACGGCAACAACCCTGTCGCCGTCGGCCGGCCGGCTTATCTCGGCATCGATATCTGGGAACATGCCTATTACGTCGATTATGAAAACCGCAAGGCCGAACACATCCGCGCCGTGCTCGACAAGCTGGTCAACTGGCGGGTCGTGGAGGAGCGCATGAAAGCCTAGCCGCGTTTCGCCGCCGGGCCATGTTTCCCGGCGGCTTGCCCTCAGGTGCATTTGAGCTACTATGCCGCCATGGCGGGGAGGCCATGTTACAGGAGGGTTCATGAATTACCGGTTTTCGAAACGGCGCATGGTGTTGAAACTTGCCGCGGCGGCAGTTTCCTTCGGCATGTTGGGAATGACGGCGAGCGCGCAGGGCTTTCCGGATCGGACGATAACGCTGGTGGTTCCCTTTGCGGCCGGCGGCTCCACCGATGTGGTCGCCCGCGTCATCGCTCAGAAGATGGGCGACGAACTCGGCCAGCAGATCGTTGTTGAAAATGTCGCCGGCGCAGGCGGCAATCTCGGCGCCGACCGCGTTGCCCGCGCGGAACCGGATGGCTATACGATCCTGATGGGCACGGTGGCGACCCACGCTCTTAACCCGCTCATCCTCAAGACCAAGCCCTATGATCCCGAAAAGGACTTTGCTCCGGTTTCATTGCTGGTGGTGGTGCCGAACGTGCTGGTCGTTAACCCGAAGCTCAACGTCAACAGCGTCGAGGAACTGATCGCGCTGCTGAAAGCCGAGCCGGACAAACACGCCTATGCGTCTTCCGGCAACGGCACTCCGCTTCATCTTTCCGGCGAGCTGTTCAAGAGCATGGCTGGCGTCAGCATGCAGCACGTGCCCTACAAGGGTTCCGGCCCGGCGCTCAACGATCTTCTCGGCAACCAGATTTCCATCATGTTCGACAATCTGCCGTCTTCGTCGGGCCACATGAAATCCGGCACCTTGCGCGCACTTGGCGTGACCACCAGCGAGCGCGCTTCATCCTTCCCGGATTTGCCGACGATCGCCGAAACCGTACCGGGTTATGAGACCTATACTTGGAACGCGCTCTTTGCACCGGCCGGAACGCCGGCCGAGGTGGTCGACAAGCTGAATGCCGCCGCCAAGAAAGCGCTTGCCGATCCGGCCGTCGCCGCCCGCATGGCGGATTTCAGCGCCAAAATCGTCGCCTCCACGCCAGAGGAGCTGAAAACCCATGTCTCGGCTGAAATCGCCAAGTGGGAACCCGTCGTCAAGGCGGCAAATGTCCAGATGGATTGATCGGGCTCGATAGACCGATCTTCCGATTTCCGCTGCGTCCCGAGAGGGGCGCGGCGGGGCTTCTGGCATCATAAGGCCGTGGCCGGGCCGCATCGGCCACGGATATAGTCGCCAAGCGCCAATGTGGCGTTTTCGCATCACTTGCCACAAGGTTGCAAAAACCGGCTTGGCAAGTCTGCCAGGTTCAGCTAGAAATTTCTTTACCGCGTCAGATCGAACCAAGGGAGGCGTTGCATGACACCAGCATTCATCGAAACCCTCCCGCAGGGAATGACCAGACACTAGGTCATATCCATTCGCGGCCCGCCTTTTGCGCGCCCGACATGCGGTTTTATTTTCCTTCACAGTCCGATTGATCTGACGGGATCATTTTGTCTCCCGCCCGGGCTGTGCCTTCCAACTTCCATTTCAAGGACCGGTCGCCGAGCAGAATGGCGCCGTGCTGGTAAAAATGTCTCGCAAGAAGCTCGATTTCCGCGCCGATGCCTATCGCCATGTGCTCGGCTTTGTCTTTCACCACTGGAGCCGCCGGCCGGCGCTGGTGGGTTTCATCATCGTTCTGGTCATCGCCAGCACATTGGCCGAAGTCATGGTGCCGGTCTTCTCCGGGCGGATCGTAGATGCCATCGCCGGCGGCGATGCGGCGGATCAGGCGCTGCGCGCCTTCGTCATCGTGGTGGCGCTGGGGCTGACCAGCGTCGCGCTGCGCTGGTTCATCTTCAACGGCATCATCCGGCTGACGTTGAAAACCATGGCGGATGTTACCAATAACGGTTTTCACAAGGTGCAGCGTTTCTCCACGGACTGGCACGCGAACAGCTTTGCCGGCTCCACGGTGCGCAAGATCACGCGTGGCATGTGGGCGCTCGATTCGCTCAATGACCTCCTGCTCATCGCGCTTCTGCCATCGCTCGTCATGCTGGTGGGCGCCACCATCGTTCTCGGCAGTTACTGGCCCGTCATGGGCCTCATCGTCGGTCTCGGCTCGCTGATCTATGTCGGTGTGACGGTGGGGCTTTCCATGGGATATGTTTCGCCGGCCGCACGGCTTGCCAATGCCTGGGATACGAGGCTTGGCGGCGCGCTGGCGGATGCCATCAGCTGCAATTCGGTCGTGAAGGCTTTTGGCGCGGAAACGCGTGAAGAAACGCGGCTCGGCCAGGTGCTGGTGAAGTGGGATAACCGCACGCGCAGGACATGGAAACGCGGCACGATAAACGGCACGATCCAGAGCTTCATGATGGTTTCCATGCAGGCCGGCATTCTCGGCACCGGCCTCATCATGTGGCGACAGGGGCTCGCGACGCCGGGCGACATCACCTTCGTGCTGGCCATGTTCTTCGTGCTGCAGGGATATCTGCGGGACGTGGGGCAGGATATCCGCAACCTGCAGCGCGCCGTCAACGATATGGAAGAGCTGGTGCTGCTTTCCAAGATGCCGCTTGGCGTCGAGGACCGGCCGGATGCGAAACCGATTCATATTGGAAAAGGCGAGATCGTTTTCGATCACGTCACCTTCCAGTATGGCGCGCACGCCACGCCGCTTTATGATGACTTCTCAGTCACCATAAAACCCGGTGAGCGTGTGGGACTGGTCGGCCACTCCGGCTCTGGCAAGACGACCTTCGTCAAGCTCATCCAGCGCCTCTACGATATCAGGTCCGGTGCAATCCGCATCGATGGGCAGAACATTGCTGATGTCACCCAGGCGAGCCTGCGAGGGCAGATTGCCATCGTGCAGCAGGAGCCGATCCTGTTTCACCGCACACTGGCGGAAAACATCGCCTATGGCCGGCCGGACGCGTCGCGGCGCGAAATCGAGCAGGCGGCGAAACAGGCCAGCGCCCATGACTTCATCATGTCCCTGCCCAAGGGCTATGAGACCATGGTGGGCGAACGTGGCGTCAAGCTGTCGGGCGGGGAGCGCCAGCGGGTCGCGATCGCCCGCGCCTTCCTGGCGGATGCGCCGGTGCTGATCCTTGATGAGGCAACCTCAAGCCTCGACAGCGAAAGCGAGGTGCAGATCCAGCGGGCTATGGAACGCCTGATGGAAGGGCGCACCACGCTGGTCATCGCCCACCGGCTTTCGACCGTCAGGGCGCTGGACCGTCTGCTCGTATTCGACAAGGGCAGGATCGTTGAAGAGGGCGACCATCAGGCGCTGATCCGGCTCAATGACGGCATTTATCGCCGGTTGTTCGAGCGGCAGGCCCTGGAACTTACCAAGGGCTTGGTCGCATGACAAAAGCAACGCCGGAGCAAGTGATGCTCCGGCGTTGCCGTGCCGCATCGTCGATCCGTGCACGACTTTTCCGCTGCGGACGCGTATCTCCGAGCAAAAACTGACGGAGCCTGGAAACCACCAGCCTCTCCGGGCGTTTGGGTGTTTGAGTTAAGCCTGAAGGGAGAACAGCCATGGCCGACGACGCCACCGTTACCATTCGCGCCATTTTCGAAACACGCGAGGCAGCCGATATCGCCGTCGAGCATCTGGTCCAGCAGCACGGGATCTCCCGTCCGGATATCTTCATCCAGTCCACATCAGAGCAGAATACGACCGGCACCCAATCTTCACGTGGTGACCTGCCTCGCAGCGATGCGCCGCATGAGGGCGAGATCGAGGTGTCCGCCGATATTGCATCCAGCCGGATTGCAGCTGTCCAGCGCAGCTTCGGTGACGCCGGTGCGATCCGCGTTTCACACCGGTGATGTCAAAACCGGGAGGCCAATTCCGTACCTGCCGCCCGCGCCGCTCACCGCAACGAGGAGCCCGCAATGAGCAACTTCGAACTCTATTACTGGCCGGTCCCGTTCCGAGGCCAGTTCATTCGCGGACTTTTAGCGCATGGCGGGTGTACCTGGGACGAGCACGATGCCGGTGCAATCGAGGAGATCATGGGCCGTGATGCCGGCAAGCAGCCCATAGCGTTCATGGGACCGCCGGTGCTGATCGATCGAGAGCGCAATTTCGCTCTCTCGCAGATGCCCGCAATCGCCCTCTATCTCGGCGAGCGGTTGCAGCTTCTGCCGCCGGGCGCCGAGGGACGCGCGCTCACTGCCAAGATCGTAAACGACGCCAACGATGTGATCGATGAACTGACGCTCGACGGTGGGCGCGAGATGTGGACCCCTGAAAAATGGGAGGCGTTCGTTCCCCGGTTGCAGGAGTGGATCCGCATTTTCGAGGATACGGGAGCGAGACACGGTCTGACCGGCGATTCGGGGTTCATGCTGGGAACGGAGACACCCGGCGTCGCAGATGTCGTCACGGCCATTCTCTGGACGACAGTTGCAGACCGCTTTCCAGTCATCAGGCGCATAATCGAGGATACTTCACCCGTCATCTGGGCCTATTCCAGCCGAATGAAAGAGACGGCCCCGCTGGCCGCCCTGAGCCGCCGCGCCTTTGACGACTATGGCGACGCTTATTGCGGTGGGCAGATTGAAAAATCGCTACGGAAAGTAGCTGGCTGAGGACCGGGGCATCATCGTCCCCCGGTCAGAAGGCGACCCGGCCGCAGCTAGGGTTGCTCCAGCCTTTTTAGCGATTCCTGCGCAGTCGCGTGTCCCTGATCGGCGGCCTTGCGGAACCATGTGATGGCCTCGGCCCGATCCTGCGCAACGCCATGTCCCATTGCATACATGTTCCCTAGATTGCCCTGGGCGACGGCAAGCCCCTGATCGGCGGCTTTTTTATACCAGCTGACTGCTTCACCATAGTCGCGGGTAACGCCGAGACCCTGATCGTAGAGCAGGCCGACAGCGTACTGAGCGGTTGCGAAACCCTGATCGGCGGCACCGCGATACCAGATCAACGCCTCTGCATAATCCTGAGCGACACCCTGGCCGCTTTCGTAGCTGTACCCCAGATTGTACTGGGCGACAGCCAGCCCTTGTTCTGCTGCGTTGCGGCCCCAGGACACGGCGAGTTCCAGGTCCTGCGGAACATCCTGGCCGACCGCATAGAGATCGCTAAGGCTGCTTTGCGCTTCCGCCCAGCCCTGATCCGCCGCTTTGCGGATGTATGCGGCGGCGAGTGCCGTATCACGGTCGACGCCCAGACCCGCCTGGTAAAGAACGGCAACCTTATATTGCGCGGCCGCGCTTCCCCCATCGGCGAGCGGTTTCCACGAGCGCAGGGCGGCGCCATAATTGCCGCTGTCATAGGCCGCCTGGCCTTCTTCAAGTGCCGTTGGCGCGGTAAGGCCTGACGTGAGGGCCGCAGCATTGGCGCCACGTTCCGGCAACGGATCAATGGAGGCTGCAGATACGGTGTGACTGTTCCAGTCGGGCAGGTCTGGCAGATTTCGTGGCAGGTCCTCACGCCATACATGGGTTTGGGTCATGATTTTAATGCCGCCGCTTTCCGCCAAAACGGTTTCCGTCGCTTCGAGGGTCGATCCATCGCGCAGTGACATGACGACAGTCATCTGCACGTTTTTGCTTGCGTTTCTGGCGGCCGCCAGTTGCTCGTCGCCAAGTTGTTTGGCCTTTTCACCGAAGCTTGAGATCACTCCTTCCACCGCAGAAGCCTGTGATTGCTGGAGCGCAACGCGATCGTAGGTTTTTTGGAGGCTGAAGGTGGCGGTTTGTCCGGAGATATCTGCGGTCTCGAGCGTCCATTCGATGGCGACGGGAATGGGCGTTCCCCGTGCATATTCCACCACCGACGCCGTACCTGACTGGCCGATCTCGTATGTGGAACTATCCTGCTCCTGTACTATGGAAAGAAGCTCTGCCTCCGGTGCGAGATTATGAATAACCAGGATTGGATTGCTTTTGATGCCCTCGACAATATCGCGCAAACCCGCTGGCTGGTTCGCAACGCTGCCATCCGGTCCGACGACCGAGGTGCTGTGCAGGTTGCCGAGGATCGCATCCAATCCGACGAGTTTGCCAGGAAAGCCGTTAAGTCCCGCTTCATATTCCACCTGCCGGACGCCATAGGCCGACAGAGTGTTCCGATAGAGAGCGTTCATTGCGTAAGTGTCTGCAGCGCCTTCGGCGTCCTGAGGCAAATCTGCGCTGAGGGACCAGCGCACGCGCATACCCTCCGCATCCCGCGACAGGACCGTCATGCGCTGCCGAAAATCTCCGCGCATGATCGCTGCCGGCCTGTCGAACCACAACGACATGTCGGTGGAGGTGGTTCTATGGGAACGGTAGAGATATTCCACCCCCGTTTCCGGGGCGTAGGCGGGAACGACCACGCTGTCGGCGGCAAGAGCTTGAACCCCGCTCAACAGGCATGGCGAAAGGAGCAAAACGAGGGTCTTCCGAAGGCCTTTCATTTTAGAATCCCTTTTGTACCTGCGATGGCAAGCGGATGGTATCCGTCTCGGATTTCGGGTTTGCGGCAAACTCTACCGGCGTCAGACCAGAGCCAAAATACGGGCTGGTCCGCCTGTTCCGCCTCGGTGGGCAGGCGCGCCGACGATGATGGTCGCCCCCTTGGCCGGCAGTGCTTCCAGATTGTTCAGTCCCTCGATCCCGTAGCGCCCAGCAGGTAGCCAGGAATTATGGACAGCGAAGTCTGCAGAATTGCCCGGATCCAGCGAGAGTGTGTCGACGCCGATGGCGACTGTATCCAGCGTGAGCAGGAGGTCGGTGGCCGACTTGCCGAAGCCGGGGAAGGCAAATTTTCCGGCATCGTCATTACGGAAGGCCGGGCTTTTCACTTTCGTTGCCCAGCCGGAGCGCAAAGCCACGATTGCGCCTGCCGGAATGTCGCCATTTTCCGATATCCAGCGTTCGATGTCGCCTGCCTCGACCGTGGAATTGGCGTCCTCCCTCGCGCGATCCGTAATGTCGATGATGACCAGAGGGGCGACGAGCTTTTGCGGCTCGAGTTGATCGACGCTGGCGCCGTCTGCGCTAAAGTGGAAAGGCGCATCGATATGCGTTCCGGTGTGTTCGAAGATGGTCAGCTTATGGAGTTGATAGCCGCTTTTGGCGATATCTGCTGCCCACTCCATCTCAATGCCGGGTTTTCCATCGAACGTCGGAAACGTGGAATCGTAGGTATGGGTGAGATCGACGACCTGTCTGGGCGATTGCGCCAGAACCGGGGCCGCGAGGCTTCCCGCCGCCATCGCCGTTACACCCGCCACTGCACCCTTGAACAGCAGACGCCGTGACAGCATGTTCTGTTTGACGTTCTCGATCACGCAGCTATTGCACATGCCTTATTCCCTCCAATGAGAAATTCCCCGGTTGCAAGCGTAACGCAAACACGCAGGGGCGCAAGGCGGGAGCGTGGCCGATTTTTCACCCGTATTCACATCGCGGTTTCGCCAAGTCGGCGTCCATAGGCGGCGATTGCCTTGCCCACTGGCAGGCGGGTGTTCTGATACCGCGCAAGGGCGGCAGGAAGGTCGTCCGTTTGCCGCAGGGCGTCGCGTAGCGCCATTGCATCGCCTGCCGCCTTTGAGACACCCATTGCCGTGTGAGGACGAACGACAAAGGCGGCATCTCCGACCAGGGCGATACGCTGGGAGACCATGTGTTCCGCCTCGTAATCAAAAATCCCCTGGATCGATGGCGTCTCCTCTACGTCCACGGCAAGCGCCATTTGCGGCGGCAGAAGGGAAAAAGCCTCTTCGCGCAGTTGCGTCCTCCGGCTGCCGGAGAGCTCGCCGCGGGGGAGGGAATGCTCAAAATGCCTGCCGTCCCGGCCCGTGAAGGTTCGGGCGAGATCTTCGGCAGGCGTTGGACGATACCAGACCCAGTTATAGCGACGCTGTCCCTGCCGGGTCTCGCCGCGCGATCCCGGCACGAGATAACCAAGAACATGAATTCCGGACGTGATGTAGAAGGCGAAACGGTCCAGCAGCAGGGCGGCGTCGGCAGGCAGTCTTGTTTCGGGGATCAGCCCGCGCCAGGCGACGTAGCCCGCATAGGCGTTTTCCGAATGCTGGTTGACGGCGCTGCGGATGGCCGAACCCACACCATCCGCGCCGATAACGAGGTCAGCACGTTCCTCCATGCCATCGGCAAAGGAGAGCGTCACTCCCTGCGGGTCTTCGCGAACAGCGTTGACGTGATGGCCGAGACGATAGGTATCGGAGAGGAGGCGTGAGGATACTCTCTCAAAGAGGTAGTCCCATGAGACCTGCATCTGCGGCGTTTGCTGGCGCTGGGCAATGTGCCCGCCGGCATCGAGGTAGATGCGCTCCTTCGCAACCACACCGATCTGGGCAACGTCTTCGCAGCCGATTTCCCTCAGAACGTCGAACAGGTCCTGTTGAGGCACCAGTCCCGCACCGCGCCCGGCAAGCCCGGATGACGAGCGTTCGTAGACCTTTACATCGTGTCCGTCCTGCTGAAGCAGTATCGCGGTGAAAAGACCGGCAAGCGAACCGCCAGCGATGCGGATTTTCAGTGGTTTCATGGCCGTACCTGCCTTTCGATATCGACCTGGCAATTGTTCGTTCTGTCTCGACGGGAGGCCGGCGGATCGGATACGCCGGCCCTACTGAAGGAGAGGATGTTCAGCCTGGCATGATTGCCGGCTGGTTTGCGGGAAACCTGGCGACATCCTCGATGCTGACATTCAGGTGCTGGGCAACGAGCGCCGGCGGGGTATGCGTGAGCCAGGAAGAGAGGCTGACTTCCTGATACTCTGCCGTCTTGAAGACCGCGACGAACTGCAGGTCGGTCTTGCCGGTATTCTCGATGATGTGGCCTTGGCTCCGTTTCACGTAGCCAATGTCGCCGGCGCGGAAATCGGCGGTCTGGCTGCGCGGACCGGCGTCGAACACGGTCATCCGGCCTTCACCCCTGATCCAGTATTGCCATTCGTCCGCGTTGGGGTGCCAGTGCATTTCGCGCACCCCGCCGGGCTTGATCGTTTCGATGGCGGCGGCGATGGTTTTGGACACGGTAAAGGCGCTGCTGTCGGCAAGGCGAATGACGCCAGCAGCGTTTTCCTTCAGCGGTTTGGAGGCCGTGAGCTTGTAAGTAAAGGGGTGAGGGGGAAGTCCTGCACCGGCAACGGCTTCCTGATCCCTGGAGAGAGGTCCAGGCTCCTTGCCCTGAAAAATCCAGAGGTTCTGCAGTGGAATATTGCGGAACACATCCTGCTCGACGCCGAAATTCTTCGCCAGCAGTTCAGGTGAGGTATGTGCCAGCCAGTCCGTAGTAGCAGGGTGCCGTATTCGGACTGGTCGCCTTCGTCGAACACAATGACGAATTCGCACCCGTCGGGACCAAGTCCCTGCAGCGAATGGAGATAACCGGCCGGAAAATACCAGAGATCGCCGGCCTCGACGTCCTGGACATAAGCACGGCCTTCGGTATCGAGCACGGTGATACGGCAGCGTCCATTGGTCATGATCGCCCATTCTGCGGCGCGGTGCCAGTGCATCTCGCGAATGCCGCCCGGTCCCAGTCGCATGTTGACCCCGGACACGGCATCCGAAATCGCGAAATCGGATTTGGTCACCTGACGTGCCCAGCCTCCGTTCTGGATACGCTTGGCGGCATTGTTGAACGAACCCCAGAAGAGCTGCATGTCGCCGACATCCGTCGCGGGCGGGCTCTGGAAGGAGGGGAACTGGTCGTTGATAACAGGGTTCTTCGGGCCGGGATCGCTGAGCCCCGCGGCATCGGCGTTGATTGCTCCCTCCGCAGGCTGATCGGGATTGCCGAAAGATGCAGCACCGGCGGTGCTGGCGGCAAGCGCGGTGCCGCCGACGGCGCCGATTGCGAGGACTGCGCGTCTGGTCAAAGCTTCCATTTCAGAACTCCTTGTTCATGGCGAGTTGCGACGAGGTACCGGTATCGTCGGGTTGTGATGCGAGCTGGAGCGCGGCAATGCGATCAATCAGCTCGGCATTGAAGAGACGGTGCTGCAGTTGACAGAAGGCTTTTGGCTCGAGCGCCTCGTACCGGTCCGTTTTTCGGGCGGCGCGGATGGCGATGCAGGACGTTTCGTCATCTGCCGGAGCTGACACGCCTGTTGCCGCATCCTCCCCTGGAGCAACAGGACCCGAAAGTCCGGCCAGCCTGTCGATCGCCTGCGGCGTGAGGATGCGGAAGGCGCTGGCCGATGCAACGTTTTCAGAGGCGGCAAGCGCCGGCTCGGTATTCCTGATCAGGAGAGCGTTGCCGGCGAGCACTGCGGTCGCGCCCAATGCCAGCACCGTTGCGAGCTTGAGATGTCGAGGTTTGCGCTCGTCTGTCTTCTGACTGATGGAGGTCATGCCCTGCTCCTCAAAATGGATGATCGTGTCGTCAGGACCGTCCGGGAGGGAGGCGTTTGACTGGGACAAGGCTACGGCGGGTCAGCGCTGCGGGCACCTATACAGAGGTCTAGTTGGTATGGCGGAAGGTCGTGGCGGTATGGCAAACGCCGGGAGGAATTCCGTCAACGGCAATGCGTGCCCTGGCGGCACGGGGCCGGGGCATAAAAAACAGGGTTCGAAGGAAGAGGCCTCGCGTGATGAAAGGCTGTCTTCGCCAGGCGTCAACCGAAGGTCAGGGCTGCGGTCCGAGAACCGATTCCAGGCATCCCATCAGTTTGCCGATATTGACCGGCTTGCGCAGAAAGGCGAGGGCGCCGCCGCTCAGGGCGGCGTTGCGGGTGCGGTCATCCTCGTAGGAGGTCACGAAAATCATCGGCGCATGCTCGCCGCGCCGGTTCAATTCACTCTGCAATTCGATGCCTGAGAGGCCGGGCATCTTCACATCCACAACGATGCAGTCAATGTCCGCCTGCTGCTGCGCGTCCAGAAACTGTTCGGCAGAAGCAAACAGGCGGCATTGGTAACCGAAGGACATGATGAGATCGTCCATGGCTTCACGGATGGCAGGGTCGTCGTCAACGACGGCAATGACGGGAACGGGGGGCAATGAAAGCGACCTTTTCTGTTTTTCTTTCTTCCTCTATGCGCCCATGCCGCCCTCAAAGATACCATACTAAGATACAGGTGGGCGCATCTTCTCGCCGATCAGTTCCGCCTTGCGAACGAGATCGGCGACCGATCTCGCTTCCATCTTGCGCATCACATTGCCGCGGTGCAGTTTTACCGTGACTTCGCTGATGCCTAGCTCATAGGCGATCTGCTTGTTCATCAGACCGCGAACGACGGCGTTCATGACCTCGCGTTCCCTCGGCGTCAGTTGTTCGGCAAGGGAGGCGACGGCCTCGTTCTGGGCGCTTTCGCGGCGTCGTGATGCATCCCGTTCCATCGCGGCCGCGACGGCGTCCAGGATGTCCTGTTCCTTGAAGGGCTTTGTCAGGAAATCCACGGCGCCGGCTTTCATCGCCCGCACGCTCATCGGGATATCGCCGAAGCCGGTCATGAAAATGATCGGCATCCTGTTGCCGACGCGTTCCAGCTGCATCTGGAAGTCGAGGCCGCTGATGCCCGGAAGCCGCACATCGAGCAGCAGGCAACCCGGCCGGTTCAGATTGGCTTTTTCGAGGAAGGCGGTGGCGCTGTCGAAAGCTTCGGCATCAAACTTCATGGAGCGAAACAGATCGGTCAGCGCCTCACGCATCGACACGTCGTCGTCGACGATGAAAACGACGGGTTGGGGTGGCTCCTTCGCCTGCTTGCGTGGGTCAGGCATGGTCCATCTCCTGGCTGATCGGCATGGAAATGGTGAAGACCGCCCCGCCGAGGGGGTGATTATCACCGGTCAGCCTGCCGCCGCGCGCTTCCAGAGTGGTGCGGCAGATCGATAGCCCCATGCCCATCCCTGTCTCCTTTGTCGTGTAGAATGGTGAAAACAGCTTTTCCTTCATCTGCGCGGGGAAACCCGGTCCATTGTCGTGAACGGCAATATGGATATTGTGACCGTCTTCACGTTCTTTCCGCACCGTGATGGTGCGATTGGTGCTGCCTGCCTCTTCCATCGCCTGAATGGCATTTGTCAGAAGGTTGATGAGGACCTGCTGCAATTCGATCCTGACGGCCGTTATTGGCGGAGTGGCCTGTTTATCCACGTGGACGGCGGTGCCGCTGCGCTCGAGCTCGTGTTCGAGAAGGCTGAGCGTTTCGTCAATGAACTCATCAAGATCGAAGGTTTCCGTCTTGCCGCTGGTATGGGCGAGCTGACTGCGTGTGTTCTGGATGATGTCGCTGGCGCGCTGGCCGTCACGGATCATGCGTTCGGCCGAACGGCGGGCCGCGGCGAGATCCGGCGGATCGCGATCGAGCCACCGCAGCAATGTCTGTGCATTGACGATGATGGCCCCAAGCGGCTGGTTCAATTCGTGGGAGAGTGATGCCGACATGGCGCCCACCGCCGCGGCCTTTGAAGCCTTCGTCAGCTCCGCCTGTGCTTCGGCCAGCGCCTTCAGCGCCATTTCGCGCTGAGTGATATCCACCATGCTCACCACCACGCGATTGAAGGCGGCGGCCTCGGCCGGAAAGCTGATGGAAAGAAGCACCAGCTTGTCTTCACCGCTTTCCGTGCGCACCACCACCTTGTCTTCAAAAACACGCCGGTTGTCGATGATCGCCTGCAGGACATCGACGAATTTTCCGGAAGACGAAACGATCGACCGCTGAAGGGTTCCGCGCAGAGAGGAGTCGTAACCGAGCATTTCATTTCCGGCCTCATTCGACGCAACGACCGTGATGAGGTCGATGCATTGCTGCGTAAAACCCGGATTGGCGCGTGCGTGGGCGCGCATATCGGTGACGCCCTGTTGCTTGAGGCCCATCAACAGGGCGTGAAGCTTCGAATAGTCCCGCTCCCAGAGCGCTACGCGCGTGCGGTCGAAAATGGAGCGATAGCGCTCCTCGCTTTCTTTGAGCGCCGCGTTGACGGACAGCATCGCCAGCCGCGCGGTTTCGGTTTTCAGCAGCAGCATGGTGGTAACGGCCAGCGCTGCAAGGGCGACCACCAATCGAAGGGCAGACTGGAAGTCGGCGTCCTGCGCATGGGTCGCCGCATAGGACAGCAGCGATAGAATGGCGCAGGTGCAGGAGGTCGCGATGAGTCCTGACCAGCTCACGGCCTGCGCGGCCAGAAGAACCGTGATCACATAAAGAACGGCGATCGCGCCTTCTATGTCGGTATAGGTGTCGACGTAAAATACACCTGCTGCCAGCACCAGCGCGCCAACTCCAAAAAACAGATGGTGGGCTCCATCCTCCGGCTCTCTCGCGCGAAACATCATTGACGCAATCGACATTGTTCCCCCGATGCGATTTTTGCCGACAATACGGTTTTTTCAGCACAACCTGACCTATACATAGGTCTTGGTTGCCACCGCCCTCTTAACATCAGGATAGCGGGAAATGGGTGCGGGGCCATATGCAAAAATATGCATCCAGGACCTGTCGTCCACAGGCACCCATGGCCTCTGCAATGCGCACCGGCCCTTGGCTCGTCAGACAGCTGCTGCACTCACCGTAATCGGTACGCCTTTATAGGAGGGCGTTCCCGAAAGGCGATCATAACGGTCTAGCGCCACCACCGCATTCATCTCGGGATAATAACCCGCTGCCGAGCCTTTCGGGATATCGTACTCAACAGCCGTGAAACCCTGAACGAGGTGGCGCCCCTCACTGTCTTTGGCGATACCGTGAATATCGATGCGGTCGCCATCCTTCAGGCCCCGTTCGGCGAGGTCCTGCCGATTCATGAAGATGACGTCCCTGCGACCGAAGACGCCGCGATAACGGTCATCCATGCCGTAGATCGTTGTATTGTACTGGTCGTGGCTGCGGATGGTCGTCAGCACGAGGGCGTCCGGATTGGAGATCAGCGGATCTTCCTCGATCCCGGTGGCGACAAGGAAATTGGCCTTGCCGCTCTCCGTGTTCCAGCGGCGGAAGGAGGCTGCGACATCAAGGCGGAAGCCGCCCTTCACGCGGACCCGGCTATTGAAATCCCTGAAGTCAGGGAAGACCTCTTCGATCTTGTCGCGGATGCGATCGTAATCGGCAATCAGCCAGTCCCAGTCAATGCCGTGACGGTTTCCGATGGTTGCCTTGGCGATGCCGGCGATGATTGCGGGCTCCGACCGCACAAGTTCGCCTGGCGGTTTGAGGAAACCGCGTGAGGCATGCACCATCGACATGGAATCCTCGACGGTCACCGCCTGCGGGCCGGAGGCTTGTGTATCCAGATCGGTTCGCCCGAAACAGGGCAAAATCAGCGATGTCCGTGCCGTCAGAAGATGCGAGCGATTGAGCTTCGTTGCAATGTGGACAGCGAGATCGAGTTTGCGCATACCTTCGAAGGTCGCGGCGGTATCCGACATAGCGACGGCGAGGTTTCCGCCAAGGCAGATGAGCGCCCGGGATTTTCCGGCGATGATTGCCTCGACGGCTTCTATGGCATTGTGGCCTTTTTCGGCGGAGGGGCGAAAACCGAAGGCGCGTTCCATGCCATCCAGCAGCGCCTTGTTCGGGATTTCGGTGATGCCGACAGTGCGATCGCCCTGAACATTGGAATGACCGCGAATGGGCGCTATCCCCGCACCCTGGCGGCCCATATTGCCGCGCAGAAGCAATAGATTGGCAATCTGCTGGACATTGCTCGTACCCTTGGCGTGCTGTGTTATACCCATGCCGTAACAGATAATGACATTGGAGGCGTTCACGTAAACCCGGGCAGCGCTCTCTAGCGCCTCCCTCGTCAGCCCGCTGACCGAGCAGATCGTATCCCATGAGGTGGCGTCGATATCGCTGCGCAGCACGTCGAGGCCTGAGGTATGTTGCTCGATGAAGGCCCGGTCCAGTGCGCCGGCTCCGCCTGCATCGAGGCTTTCCGCATCCATTTGAAACACTGCCTTCATGATGCCCTTCAGGGCGGCGAGATCGCCGCCGGTGCGCAGCTGATAATAGGCGGAGGCGATCGGAGTGGAAGAGAGCGTCGCCATTTCGATCGGGTCCTGCGGCGCGGCGAAACGCTCCAGAGCCCGTTCCTTCAACGGATTAAAAACGACGATCGGCACACCGCGTTTTGCGGCATTGTGCAGCGTCGTCATCATGCGGGGATGATTGGTGCCCGGATTATGGCCGAAGCTGAAGATCGCATCCGCATGATCGAAGTCCTCCAGCGTCACTGTGCCTTTGCCGACGCCGATGGATTTCGGAAGGCCGACGCTGGTTGCCTCATGGCACATGTTGGAACAATCGGGAAAATTATTCGTCCCGAAGGCGCGCACGAAAAGCTGATAGAGAAAAGCAGCCTCGTTGGACGCCCGGCCTGACGTGTAAAACTCCGCCATGTCTGGGTCACCAAGCTTGTTGAGCTCCTGCGCGATCAGGCGGAATGCATCGTCCCAGGCGATCGGCTCATAGCGATCACTCTCGGCTTTGTAATGCAGCGGAAGGGTCAGCCTTCCGGCATCCTCGAGCTTGTGGTCGGTCCACTGCCACAATTCGGAGACCGTGTGCTGTGCGAAAAATTCAGGCCCGGATCGTTTGGCGGTCGATTCCCATGTGATCGCCTTGGCGCCGTTTTCGCAAAATTCGAACGATGAGGTGTGTTTGGGATCGGGCCAGGCGCAGCCGGGACAGTCGAAGCCTTCGGGTTGATTTGCCTTGAGCAGCGTCATGGTGCCCTGGGCGACGATCTGCTGGTGGGCGAGGGTTTTCGCGACGGCTTTCAACGCATCCCAGCCGCCGGCGGGATGATCATATTTTTCGATACCTTCCGGGCGTTGTTCTGTCATGTAGGAAGTCCTTCGATTTTGCAGCCTGGCGATTGTCGTGGGCAACGACGGTAGCCCACGTACGCAAGCTTAAACATCATACTCATGCATAGGTTGCCTGCTCACCAGAGGGCGAAACGAAAAGGCCGCCTCCTGCGGCGGGGGCGGCCTTTTGCGGATCGGGAGGGAGATCCGCGGCTCCGGGGAGGGGACGCCGGAGCTTCTGGCTTCTGTGAGCCAATCGCCGAGGGGCGGGGCGACGGGCAAACGTTATCCCGGGCCGGCGCTAGCCGAAACTACACTTAGGTATCGGGTAGACTGTACCAGCAGCCGATTTCTCCTCACCCGTTCTTCTCCCTATTCTCGAGGCCGATCAGACAGCCGCAACAGGGACGCTCAACAACGGGCGGTCAAGTGCCAAAGGAGAACGATCATGGACACGACAACAGCTTCCAGAAACCGCAAGCTTCCACTTGCAACCCCGACCGATCTCGGAGCGGAGGCAAGCCGCGACATTGCCGCGGCGTTGACCGCCCTGCTGGCGGATGTCTTTACGCTCTACGTCAAGACCAAGAACTTCCACTGGCATGTTTCCGGTCCGCATTTCCGCGACTATCACACGCTGCTTGACGAACAGGGCGCCCAGATCTTTGCCATGACCGACGACATCGCCGAAAGGGCGCGCAAGATCGGCGGTACCACCATCCGCTCCATCGGACATATCGCTCGCCTCCAGCGCCTCCTCGATAATGACGCCGACTTCGTCACGCCTGAGGATATGCTTGCCGAACTGCGCGAGGATAACAAACAGCTGACCGCCATCCTTCGGCAAACGCACAGCCTTACCTCCGACCTCAACGACCACGCGACCACCAGTCTGATCGAGAACTGGATCGACGAGACCGAGCGGCGCACATGGTTTCTGTTTGAAACCACGCGCCATGCGCGCTGAACGCAGGACAAGGAAATGGCCGGCAATCTCATCGAGCTCGCGCTTTCCAGACGGCACCTGCTGCTGGCGGGCGCGGCACTTTCCACGGCGATGGCCATACCATCGACAGCTTTTTCAAACTCCACCCCATCTCCCACCGAAGGAGCATTTCCAATGACTGAATCATTCGTAAAGACCAAGGACGGCGTCAATATCTATTTCAAGGACTGGGGCCCGAAGGATGCCCAACCGATCGTCTTCCATCATGGCTGGCCATTGTCATCCGACGACTGGGACGCGCAGATGCTGTTCTTTGTAGAGAACGGTTATCGCGTCGTGGCGCATGACCGCCGCGGCCACGGCCGGTCGGAGCAGGTGAGCGATGGGCACGACATGGATCATTACGCCGCCGATGCCTTTGCCGTCGTCGAACATCTCGATCTCAGAAATGCGGTTCATATCGGGCACTCAACAGGCGGTGGCGAAGTCGCCCGCTATGTCGCAAAATTCGGCGAGCCGCACGGCCGTGTCGCCAAGGCCGTGCTCGTCTCCGCTGTTCCGCCGCTGATGCTGAAGACGCATTCCAATCCCGGCGGCCTGCCGATCGAAGTCTTCGACAGTTTCCGCAAGGGCGTCGCCGATAATCGCGCCCAATTCTTCCTAGATGTCCCGACCGGCCCCTTCTACGGTTTCAATCGTCCGGACGCGAAGGTCTATCCCGGTGTTATCCAGAACTGGTGGCGTCAGGGCATGATGGGTAGCGCCAAGGCCCATTACGATGGCGTGAAGGCTTTCTCGGAAACCGATCAGACGGAAGACCTGAAGGCAATCTCGGTGCCCACGCTTGTCCTTCACGGCGATGACGATCAGGTCGTGCCGATTGCGGCCTCCGCCGAATTGTCGGTCAAGCTTCTGAAGAACGGGACGCTGAAGGTGTATAAAGGTTACCCGCATGGTATGCTCACCACCCATGCAGACGTTATCAATCCCGATCTGCTGGCTTTTGTGAAAGGCTGATCGCGTAAGGCGCCGCTGCCAGCGAAAGCGGGCGGCGGCCGGTTCCCGCGGAGAAGGAGATTTCGATGCCGTTCAGACCAGCTGATGAAACTCCTCTCCTTCGTGACGGGATCGCGAGCCTGCCGGAGATGGAGGATATCCAGCTTGAGCTTCCGCTCTCGTGCAGAACAGGGCGGGATATTGAGGGCGACGCCGGGCTGAAGCAGTCTCGGTCAAGTCCCAGCACCAAAGTGCCAGCCGTGTGCGTCGATCGCCACCGTTGACAGTCGTTTATTGTATCGCAAACCGGTGAAACTACATCCGGGTAACATTCCCGGCTTTTGACGAAAAACTCCAGACACAAGACTTGCCCATCGATTGGCACAACGTCGCTATCAAGTATGGAGAACCGTGATGTCCAACGAAGTCGTATCGCTCCTGGAGATCCGCAAGGTTTTAAATGAGTTTTGCGAAGATAATCGTCTTCCGATCGGCTGCGCCATGGCCGTCGATGCCGCAAGATACCTGATTGGAATTGCCTCAACCGATGAGGTCGAACGTTTAACCCTGCGACTGTCGCTGGATCAGTGGATGAAGGAACGGATTGCTGCTGCCGCCTGAAATGGCTCGGCTTGGTATAAAGCCGCCCCAAATCGGGGGCGGCTTCTTTGCGTTATAGAAAGACCAGACGCAATAGGTGGTGAAGCGCGGGCTGATCCCGCGCTTGTCTGACGGGATTCAGCGCAGTTTTCGGAAAGCTTCCCGCAGCTCACGGGAGAAAATATCGGGCTGCTCCCAGGCTGCAAAATGCCCGCCGTGATCCACCTGATGATAATAGGCGAGTGACGGATAGGCCTGCCTGCTCCAGCTCTCGGGCGCCTGGTAGATCTCCTTGGGAAACACCGTGATACCGACGGGGATCTTAATGTCGCGGGTCTTCTGGGCGTCCGCGCTGAAGTTGTTGTTGTTGTTTTCCCAATAGAAGCGTGCGCCAGAGGCGCCGCTGTTGGTCAACCAGTATAAGGTGATATCGTTGAGCATCTCGTCCCTTGAAAGAACACTTTCGGGTTCACCATTGCTGTCGCTCCACTGCGCGAACTTCTCATAGATGAACGATGCGAGACCAATGGGAGAGTCCGAGAGAGAATATCCGATCGTCTGCGGTCGCGTGACCATCATCGCGCCGTAAGCAGCGTTTCTGCCGAAAAACGTCTGCAGAGCGTTGTAGGCATCTCGTTCGGGAGGCGAGAGATCTGCCGGCGCAGCGTCACCGCTGCTGATACCCCTCATCAGCGTTCCGGGAACTGTGGCCGGCATATTGAGGTGGATGCCAAGCAGACCCTTCGGAGCTTGGCGTGCGAGAGCATCGGAAATGACCGAGCCATGGTCGCCACCTTGGGAGACATAACGTGTGTAGCCCAAACGCTTCACTAGAACGTCCCAAGCGCGTGCAACACGATCCGGTCCCCAGCCGAGATCTGTTGGATGACCTGAAAAACCATAACCGGGTATCGACGGAATGATCACATCGAATGCGTCTTCGGCTTTGCCCCCATAAGCGGTCGGATCCGTCAGCGGGCCGATAACCTTCGTGAACTCGAAGATTGAACCCGGCCAGCCATGGGTAAGGATGACAGGCAGGGCATTGGGGTGGCGTGAGCGCACATGAATAAAGTGGATGTCTACACCGTCGATACTGGTGATAAACTGAGGCAATGCGTTGAGCTCGTTCTCGGCGTTTCGCCAGTCATAGGCGCTGCCCCAGTATCGAACGAGGTCCTGAACCCGCGAGAGCTGGATGCCCTGGGAGATATCCCCCACGGTCTCCCTGTCCGGCCAGCGTGCATTTTTGATTCTCGCCTTGAGGTCGTCAATCTGTGATTGGTCAATATGCACTTGGAACGGGTGAATGCTATCGTCTTCCCGGGCTGTCTGTGATTGGGATGGTTTGGCAGTTTCCGCTGCCAGGGCCGGGAAAAAGGCCATCAGTACGGCTATGGCAGACCCAAGCACCATCGCTGTGCCGCGCCCGGTTTCCGCCGGATGAAGTATGTAGGTCATATTTCTCTCCATATGATGAGTTTTTGCAATTATTCGCACCCGAGACTGGTAGATGTTGCTCGTGTCCCGGCTGCTAGGTTCGACCTGGTGTTGCGTCACCGAACGTCGGCTTTCAGACGGCTGACGCTGCGGCGTGCAGCAGACCGGAGCGCGCCGGTATCGGCTTGGAAAAAATTGGTGTCACGGAGTGAGAATGGCGCGCGGTTCGAGCATACCATCGAGGCCGAAGGCACCGATTTCCCTGCCAATGCCAGACTGTTTGAAACCGCCAAAGGGCGCGCGGGGATCATGAGGAGCGCCGTTGATGACGACACGGCCTGCCACCAACCTTTCGGCAATTTTTTCGGCGCGCCTGAGGTCGGATCCGAGCACATATGCCTGAAGTCCATAATCGCTGTCATTAGCGATCTCGATGGCCTCGTCTTCGTTGTCATAGGCAATAAGGCAGAGGACCGGGCCGAAGATCTCCTCGCGGGCGATGCGCATGTCGTTCCTGACCCCGGCAAAGATTGTTGGACGGGCGAACCAGCCCTTTTCCATTCCAGCCGGCCGCCCGGTGCCGCCCGTCAGCAGGGTCGCCCCTTCGTCGATGCCGAGTCGGATATAGGCCTGAATCCTCTCCCACTGCGCAGCGTTCGCGAGAGGTCCTATCCGAACCTCCGGATCGCGGGGGTTGCCGACCTTGAATTTCCCAGTCTCCATCCGGAGCTTCTCCGAAATCTCTGTAAGGCGGGACCGAGGGGCGATGATGCGGGTGCCCGCGACGCAGGCCTGACCGCTGTTTGCAAAACCTGACATCAGGGCAACAGGGATCGCCGTTTCGAGGTTGGCGTCCGGAAGGATGATTGTGGGCGCCTTTCCTCCGAGCTCAAGAACCAATCTTTTCATGCCGTCGATCGCGGAGCGCTGAATTATTTTTGCGGCCTGAGTGGAGCCGGTGAAACTGACGGTCGCAACGTCGGGATTCTGCGTCAGCGCCGCACCGACCACGGGCCCCGTGCCGTTAATGACATTGAAGACCCCCGCCGGAAGGCCGGCCCGGTGCAGCCTCCTCAGGAATAAATCCGTCTGAAATGCGCTCTGTTCTGCCGGTTTGATGACGAGGGACGAACCGGAGCCGATCGCGTGGGCAACCTTGGTGGCGATAAATCCGAAATTGCTATTCCAAGGTGTGATAGCGGCAAGAACGCCGCGGGGCAGCATCCTGACCGTGCTTTTGCCCACAACACGGTCAAAGTCGTAGTTCCTAACGGTCTCGGCCATCACATCAAAAACTGAAGCGGCGTTCTGAACAGAGAACGCCGTAAAATAAGCGGGTGCGCCGTATTCTTCGGTCATGGCTTGCGCAAGCTCATCCGGCCTCTCGGCGACCACATCGCGCAAGCTGCGCAGCATATCGATACGCTGCATCTTGGTCGAGGCCGCCATGGCCGGAAAAGCGCGTTTTGCAGCTGCCACCGCCGCCCTTGCATCATGGGTGTTGCCGAGACGGACCTCGCCGATTTTTTCTTCGGTTGCCGGATTGAAAAGGTCCAGCCGCTCATCGCCGACCGGGATGACAAATTCACCGTCGACGTAGATCTGTTCTATTGTTCGCATTGATCTGGCCTCATTGAAGGTCGGAAGTTCGGTTCGATGGTCGCAGCGTAACGCGGCGAACTGCCCCCAAAGGAACTTCCGTAAGTGGATTGGAGGGGCACGCGGAGGTGAAAGTGTGAAGCGGCTGCGACATGCGCCGAGCCGCTCCCAGGGTCACATCGCTGAAAGCGCGCCCAGAAGTCCCGCAAGCGGCGAAGGCTCGTCTGAACTTGCGTCATAGACACAGGACACCGCGAATATTGCCGAGAGCACGAGGGCGATGACGAGCCAACGCGGGCGGAAAAGCGGTTTATGCGAGTTTGAGTGTGACATCGATGTTTCCCGTCGTTGCCTTGGAGTACGGGCAGATCTGGTGCGCATCCTCGACGATCGCCTGCGCCGTGGCACGATCGATGCCCGGCATGCTGACGGACAGGCGGGCCTGCAGGAAGAACTCGCCACCCGTCGTGCCGAGGTCAACCTCAGCATCGACGGCGGTGTCAGCCGGAAGGCGAAGCTGGCGCCTGGCCGCTGCCTTTGTCATTGCGCCGATGAAACATGCCGACCAGCCTGCCGCAAAAAGCTGTTCGGGATTGGTTCCCGGCTTGCCGCTGCCCGGAGGCGAGAGTTTGATGGAAAGCGCGCCGTCGTCGCTTTGCGCCGATCCGTCACGGCCGCCGGTCGTGCGGGTCTTGCCCGTATAAAGAACAATCTCGATTCTGGTCATGGGAGGCTCCTTTGATTGCCGCTGCCGCGGCGTTTTGCGATAGGAGCTTTGTGAGGGATCAGCGTATCGGCCATGTTTCCGGAAAACGCGAAACTGTATCGAAACGTATCGGCGCGTTACGAGGTGCTCGGCCTGCCTTCGTGTGAGGGAAAAGAAACCTCGGCCGCCAGCCCGCCACCCTGCCTGTTATAGAGGCGTACCGCGCCGCCGATCGTTCCGGCAAGCTGCTGCGCAATCGCAAGCCCGAGGCCCGTTCCGCCCGTGTCGCGATTTCTCGATGTTTCAATCCGGAAGAATGGCTGCATGGCGTTGTGCAGCATCTCGTCGGGAATGCCCGGTCCTTTGTCGAGCACCGTGATGACAACGGCGCCTTCAGCATGCCGATCCACTTTTATTTCGGCACTGCCAGCAAATTTGAGGGCGTTATCTATGAAATTCGTGAGTATCCGTCGCAATGCGTGCGGTTTTGTAGACGCCGTGCCGCGCACAATGCCTGAAACCGTGACCGCCTTTCCGGTATCCTGATAGTCGTAGGCGATGCTGTCGATGAAGGATGCCAGATCGATGCGAGAGGACTTCTCGCCGTTGCCGTGGGCGCTGCGCGCATAAGCGATCCCGTCCTGCACCAGACGTTCGATTTCACGCAGGTCACTGACCAGCTTTTCCTTTTCCGGCGTATCATCAGCCATATCGGCCCGCAGCCGCATTCGAGTGATGGGCGTCTGCAGGTCGTGTGAAATCGCCGCGAGGATTTGCACGCGTTCTTCAAGATATTGTGCGACGCGATCGCGCATGGCGTTGAATGCACGAGCCGCGTGGGCAACTTCGCTCGGGCCGCTCTCACTCATCGGCAACCCCTTCTCCCCCGGATCGAGCGCTTCCGCCGCGGCTGCCAGCGCGCTGAGGGGTCTGGTCGTCTGCCGCACGGCAAACCAGGTGCAGAGGAGGAGAAGCGCCATTTGTGCGGCGAAGACGTAGGGCAGCCATTCGGCGATGGGCATGACACCCCGTGGTGTTACGTCAATTGTCAGGGGCGAGCCGTCCGACAGCGTCAGATGAGCCTGAAGCCTCTTGCCGTCGCCGGGAATGGATTCCACCCTGACCGGAAACCGGTGCCCGGCGGCCTCTTCGATCCTCTGCGCGATTTCTGCCCCGCGCCCGGACATGTCGGCGACGCCGGGAAGGCCCGGACCGAGTATGAGCTGGTAGTTGCTGCGGCCGAGGCGGTTCACCCATCCCGCCCGCTCTTCCGCAGGCAGGCGGTCTATGATGGCGATGGATACCGCAAGGTCCTGCTCCAGTGTCCCGAGCATGACTGCTTTGGCAGACATATACCGTTCGGCAAAGAGGATGCTGAACGACAACCCGTAGGCAATGGCAAGCCCGGCAAGCAGGATGAGAAAGAGTCTGGACCGCAACGAGCGTGGCCACCAGCCGGCAATCAAATGCCGGCCTTTCATGCCCTTGGCTCCGAAATCTCCACCGGAACGGAAAAGACATAACCTTCCGCACGCACCGTCTTGATGTAGGTGGGTTCCCGCGCATCATCTCCCAGCCGCTGACGCACGCGGCTTACAAGAAGATCGATCGATCTGTCGAAGATTTCGGCATCGCGCCCCTGTGTGAGGTTCAGCAACTGGTCGCGGTTGAGGACGCGCTGGGGATGATCGATGAACACCCTGAGAAGCCGGTATTCAGCGCCGCTCAGTGCCACGGTCGTACCGTCCCTGTCCAGCAGATGGCGGCCCACCGTGTCAAGACGCCAGTCGCCAAAGGTCAGGAGCTGCCCCGCTTCGCTGATTTGCAGATTGGGCGGCAACATCCGGGTGCGGCGCAGGATTGCCCTGATCCGTGCGAGAAGCTCCCGGGCGGCGAAGGGCTTCGACAGATAATCGTCGGCGCCCATTTCGAGCCCGATGATCCGGTCCATCTCGTCATCGCGGGCAGTCAGCATTAGAACCGGCGTGGCCTTGTGCTTTCCGGCCCGCAACTCACGGCAGAGAACCAGACCGTCATCGCCCGGCATCATCACGTCGAGCACGATCAGATCGACGGTATTGCCGTCAAGAAAACTTCTCATCTGCCGTCCGTCGGCAGCCACCGTTGTTCGCAAGCCGTTCTTCTTCAGGTAGCTGGAAACCAGCTCCCGGATTTCCCTGTCGTCGTCCACGACGAGAATGTGATCGATATGTTCCATTGGATGCCTTCATCGTGCGGACGTTTCAGTGGCCCGCTACTGCATTGCCCGCTGCCAACAGCAGTAAGACAACGGTTCGCGGGCTTCGGCAAGCCTAAAGCTTTGCGACGTCGAGAACGGCCTTGGCGAATGCCTCGGGCGCTTCCTGCGGCAGGTTGTGCCCTATGCCGCCGCTGATATTGCGATGCTGGTACTTGCCCGAAAACCTTGATGCGTAAGTGGAGGGGTCCGGATGCGGTGCGCCATTGGCGTCACCTTCCAGCGTGATCGTCGGGATCGTGATGAGGGGAAGTTTCGCAAGCCGGCGCTCGTAGTCGTCATATTTGGCTTCGCCTTCGGCAAGTGCCAGCCGCCAGCGGTAATTATGGATGGTGATCGCCACGTGGTCGGGATTGTCAAACGCGGAAGCGGAACGATTGAAGGTTTCGTCGGTGAATTTCCAGGTCGGGGAGGCCGTTTGCCAGATCAGGCGAACGAAGTCGCGGGTATTCGCGGCGTAACCCGCACGGCCGCGTTCCGTCGCGAAGTAGAACTGATACCACCAGGAAAGTTCCGCCCTGGGCGGAAGTGGCTTTTTGTTGATTTCCTGACTGCCGATCAGATAGCCGCTGACCGACACGAGGCCGGTGCAGCGCTCGGGCCAGAGTGCCGCCATGATATCGGCCGTGCGAGCGCCCCAGTCATAGCCCGCCACGACGGCCTGTCTCACGCCAAGGGCATCGAGAAAGGCGATCATGTCAACCGCGAGTGCTGCCTGCTGCCCGTTGCGTGCCGTTTCATCAGAAAGAAAACGTGTGGTGCCGTATCCGCGCAGATAGGGAATAAGCACGCGATATCCTGCCGAAGCGAGGATGGGCGCAACGTCAACATAGCTGTAGATGTCATAAGGCCATCCGTGCAGCAGCAGAGCGACCGGGCCCTCCTCGGGCCCGGCTTCGGCGTAACCGACATCGAGTACACCCGCTTTGACCTGCTTCAGGGGCCCAAAGGACGTTTTTTCGCCTGTTGGTGCTGACGGGGTAGCTGAAGGCGCCTCGCCTTTGGCCTGGGCCAGGCCCGCCGCGCCGAACTCTACGGCGGCAACAGTCATTGCGGCAATGCCGAAGAACCGGCGGCGCTGGAAATTGATCTCGGAATTCATTCTCGTCTCTCCTGTCCTTTTTGGATGACAGGCAGTTAACGCTGTACGTGTATCCCCGATGTGTCCCGGGCGAACCTGATGTGAATGGTTTTGTAGCAGCGAGCCTTCTATATACAGACTGATACATTCAGCTTGCCCTCTGAATGCAGATCAGCCGCTCCCGATGTCAGGAGCGGCTGTGGTGGCGTTCCGCCAGATCCGTGTTTATTTCGCGGACCGCCGGGCAGCCTCTGTGATGACGTCTGCGACCTCTTCGGGCTTGGATGCGAAGACTGCGTGGCTCCCGGCGATCTCGGTCACCGCGCTGCCGGCGCGCTTTGCCATGTCACGCTCGAGATCGGGGTTGATCGACCTGTCCTGCGTCGCGATGATCGACCAGCTTTTCTTTGTTTTCCAGGCTGGTTCGCCCGACTTGGCTGCGAAGGCTGCCTTGGCGGCGAAGACCTGGCTTTTGGCCATGAAGGCAGCCTCGTCGCGGGGCAGGTCGGCGGCGAAATCCTGCGCAAAGACCGCCGGATCCAGATAGAGGAAGGCGCCATCCTTCGTCTGCTTTATGCCGCTTCCTGCGGGTGGTTTTGCTGTGGCGAGGTCAAGAAGGCTCTCTCCCTTTTCCGGCTGGAAGGCGGCGACATACACCAGCCCCGCCACATCGGGCCGATTGCCAGCTTCCGAAATCACCATGCCGCTGTAGCTGTGTCCGACCAGCAGGCTGGGGCCCTGCTGGAGATCGAGCACGCGGTTTGTTGCTGCCACATCATCGGCAAGCGAGGTGATGGGTTCCTGGACGATGGTGACGTTGAAACCACGGCTTTCGAGGATGTCCGTTGCCTTGCGCCAGGCAGAACCATCTGCAAGCGCCCCGTGGACGATGACGATATTCTTTACCTCCGCTGCCTGTGCGGCAAACGCAATCAGCGCGGTTGCAAAGGCGAGCGCGAATCTTGGCATGAGACGATGATGCATCGTGTTATTCCTTTCATGTGGCCGGATAAAAACGGGTCAACCGAAGGTGAAGGCGTAGGCCTGCACACCGGGGTCGAGGAAGCGGATGGTGAAGGTTTTTGCTGTCACGGTGCCGGACTGGCGAACGAGCTGGTAAAGGCGGGTTGATGTGACGACGCCATTGCCATTGGCATCCGTATCGGCGCCATGATCAGGACCCGGCGGATGGCCATCCACGGTCACCTGGAAACGGACCGGCTTTCCGGAATCAATCGGACCCAGCACCAGATGCAGGTCACGGGCGCTGAAGCGGTAGGTGATACCGCCTTTGGCCGCATCAAGGGTGGCCGCTTCCGCGCCAACCGTCCATTCGCCGGAGAGCCCCCATTCATTGAGGGCAGGCGCCGTGACCGAATAGTCTTGGGGCGCGTCTGCACGTATTGTCTCGTTCGATGCAAAGCTTCGCGCCTGACGGTAGCCTACATAGGTTTCGCCGGAGAGCATGTGGCTCATGTCCGCGCCGGCTTCAGCCCCCTTTGTCTCAGGCGTCACAGTCTCGGTGGCGGATGCGCCGGTGCTGCCCGCCTCGCGCAGCAGATCCTGAATCGCCTCTTCGGTCTCCCTGTAGTCTCCCTCACCGAAATGGTGGTAACGGATCTGGCCTTTGGCATCGATCAGGTAATGCGCTGGCCAGTAGCTGTTATCGAAGGCGCGCCAGATCCTGTAATCATTGTCGATTGCTACCGGATACTCGATCTTGAAGCCGGCGACGGCCTGTCTGACATTGTCGATCTTCTTTTCGAAGGCAAATTCGGGCGCGTGCACGCCAATGACGACGAGACCCTGATCCCTGTACTTCTCCGCCCAGGCACGCACATAAGGAAGGGTGCGGATGCAGTTGATGCAGGAATAGGTCCAGAAGTCGATGAGCACGACCTTGCCGCGCAAGTCTTCACGGGCGAGCGGCGGGGAGTTCAGCCATTCGACAGCACCATCGAGGGACGGCGCGGGGCCTTCAACCGGCAGTGCCGGGCGCATGGTGGCAGCGTCACCGTCCGGCGCTGTGGCTGCGGATTTCTTCGCTACTTCGACCTTCTGTTCGGGCCCTCTGGCGGCGTCGAGACGATCAAGAACGTGCTGTTCGAACGATGTCGTGCTGGCATAGGAAATCTGCGATAGAAAACCGGTGTCCAGTCCAAGGGCGATGGCGGCAACGCCTGCCAGCACCGCTGCCCCGGTTGCCCGGCGAACACGCTCGCTGAAACCGAGGGAACGCTTCATCGCCGCAAACACCCTGCCTCCGATGAGGACGGCGACGGCAAGCGATGTCGCAGCACCGGCGGCATAGGCGGAAAGCAGCAGGCTGGTTTCCAGATTGGCGCCCTTCAGGGCCGCACCGGTCAGCACGATCCCGAGGATTGGGCCGGCGCAGGGCGCCCACAGGAGCCCGGTGGCGATGCCGAGCAGCAGGGAGCCAGTGACCGTCGGGGCGGCATCGGGCTTGCCGGCGGCATTGGCAAGTCGGTTGCCGAATTCAACGACCGGATGGGACAGGACAGAGGCGAACTTCGGTGACATCAGCCCAATTCCGAAAAGGGAGAGCATTGAAAGGGCGGCGAGCCGGCCATATTCGTTGGCGTTGATCGCCCAGCTGCCGCCGATGGCAGCGAGCGTCGCAACGGCGGCAAAGGTGATCGACATTCCGGCGAGCAGCGGCAGCGTGCTGCGCAGGAACGGTTGGCCGGCCCGCGCGAAGACGAAGGGAAGAATAGGCAGGATGCAGGGGCTGAGAATTGTCAGCACGCCCCCGAGATAGGCAACGACCAGAAGCGTCATTATCTTTTCCTTTCAGCTGGGATTAGGGGCACCGGGCGGCGAAGGTGAGCCGGTAATGGCGCCACCTTCCCGGCGTCGCGTATCTCTGATGTGTCGGTGTGTGGGTGATTTTGTATGGGAGTGTAGGCGAGCGGACGGACCGTCGACCATGAAGGGTAACGGCGGCGTGGCCCTTTGCTCGTCAGGGCGCGTATCGTGTGAAAACGAAATCGTGGTCCTTGACGTTGCCGACATGACACGAAAGGCAAGTCTCGTGCTGTGCGGTATCGACCGGTTTGCCGTTGACGAAGCGCCCGAAGCCCCAGCCATGGCTGTCAGGATATTTCCTGGAGTCCTTGACCATCACCTGCACGGTGGTTGCCGCGCCCGGCACCGTGGCTGGTGGAAATTCCGCGGATTGCTGCCGCTTGTAGGCAAGCTTCACCAGTATCGAGCCATCAGGGAAGGGCAGGGTTCCGCTCTTGTAAGCGTTCACGGCGATGTCGTTTGCCAGAACGGCACGAAGCTCATCGAGCGGCGGCGCTTCCTGTGCGGGAGCGATGAAGCGCCAGTCTCGATATCCCTCGGGAAGCGTAACGCCATAGAGGGGTGAGGCGTTTTCCGGCGGGCTGTCCGCAAGGCTTGAATAAGCGGCTCCGAAACCTGCTGCCGCAACTGCAAGAGTGACGGCAAAGAAAATCTGGTTCTTCATGACAAATCCTGCCTGATCCGAAAACGATCAGACGATGATCTGCGCGGCAGGTATCCGGCATGTTTCCTGAAACCGGGATTTATGTATCAGATCGTAGCAGCGATTGTGCCGGCGAGGGAAGCGCCGGCACACACATATCAATCGGCGCGCTGTAGCAGCGCGAGCGCGACGGTGGATGTCGCGAGGATCGCGGTCAGAGCCAGCGGCGCGGTGGCGCCGTAGGAATCGACGATATAGCCGCCGAACACTGCACCGATGCTGATGGCCACCTGGAAAGAAACGACCATCAGGCTGCCTGCCGCCTCCAGCGCATCCGGCGCGCCCCGGGAAAGGTTGGTCGGCAGCACGACAGGCGCCATGCCGAAGGCAAGGCCCCAAAGGGCGACGAGAGCAAATGCGGCACCGGTATGGACGCCCCAAAGAACCAGGGAAATCGTTGCAAATGCCATCAGCGCGGCGGTGACGATGAGTGCGAGACGGATACTGGCATCAGCCATCCGGCCACCCGCGACGTTGCCAATCACCGAGGCGACGCCAAATCCAAGCAGTGCGAGAGCAATCGGCGTTGTACCGAGGAGCGTCACCTGCTCGAGGAAGGGACGGACATAGACCGATCCGGCGAAATGTCCCGTCATGAGCAGGAGGATCGCGAGCATGGCCAGCTGAACGCTACGCCGCCGCGTCAGCCGGAAAACATCGGAAAGGCTGTTACTGGTGCTTGCAGGCAGCGACGGCAGGCTGAGGATTTGCAGCAGCATGGCAATGACGGCAAGCCCTGCCGTCATCGACATTGCCGTGCGCCATCCCAGCCAGTCGCTGATAAGGGCTCCCATCGAAGGCGCGGCGATTGTGGCGAGCGAAACGCCGAGGGTAACGATAGCCATGCCGCGCCCGGTCGCATTTGCGCCGACAAGCCTTGCCACGACGGCAACCGAAAGCGCCCAGAACCCGCTGAGAGCAATCCCGAGCCCGGCCCGGCCCAGCAACAGAAGCCAGAAATCGGTTGCAAAGGAAGCAAGAAGGTTTGAGCCGATCGCCAGTGCACTCAGACCGACAAGCACGGTCTTGCGGTTCAGCCTGCCGATGAGGACGTTGCTCAACAGCGCCGTCACTGCGCCGACGGATGCCGTGGCCGTGACGACCTGTCCGGCGGTCCCTTCGGTGATACCGAGGTCACGCGCCATCGGCGTCAACAGTCCCGCCGGCAGGAACTCGGCCGATACCAGCGCAAAGCTGGTGGCCGCCATCGAAAGGACCGCGAACCATGTGGCGGCTGTCCACGCGGGTTGCTCCTCGATGTCGAGGGACATCGTTGTCCCGTCAAACTCTGATGTGGTGTCGGTCATGGTATCTCTCCTTGAGTTGGGAGAGTTTTAAAGGAATTTTGCTGGATGATATGTATCTAAAAGTCCGAATTTCATGCCTATTTGTCCAAATTTGTGCGGCGCACAACGCAGGCGCGTGCGTTGACGCAGGGATGTGTCCGGGGGTCGTGCGCCTTTCTGCCCGCGGGAAATCTTTGCCGGCGGGCAACCTTTCAAACCGCCATCCGTTTAGCCGTCCATGACCGATGCTGACGCAAATTCGAAACGAGCCGATGGCACCGGCAAGAATGGTGCAGGGAAAGTACATGTCGAGAATGCAGCCGATGAGCCGCTGCCGCCGGAGGAAATCGAACCTGCTGAGGGCCTGACGCCCGAGGAAGCCGAGAAGGCCCGCAAAAAATATCTGCTGAAACGCTTCTGGATCAGCGCGCGCGGCTTCTGGAGCCGCCGTGGCGACGGGCTGGCATGGCCGTTCTCCATCGGCCTGTTGGTGATGATCGGCATCAATGTCGCTTTCCAATACGGTGTCAACGTCTGGAATCGTGGCATCTTCGACGCGATTGAAAAACGGGATGCGTCCACGGTCTATTTTCTCGCTTCCATATTCCCGCCGCTGGTTCTGGGCAGCGTCCTGATCGTAACATCGCAGGTCTATGTCAGGATGCGGATCCAGCGGCGCTGGCGCTCCTGGTTGACGAAGGTGCTGGTCTCCCGGTGGATTGCAAATGGCCGCTATTACCAGCTTAACCTGATTGACGGCGACCATCAAAATCCGGAGGCGAGGCTGTCGGAGGACATGAGGATCGCCACTGAAGCGCCGGTGGATTTCGTCGCAGGGGTCATTGCCGCCTTCGTATCGGCATCCACCTTCATCGTCGTCCTGTGGACGATCGGCGGCGCGCTGACGTTGCCGATCGGCGGCGTTTGGATAACGATACCCGGCTTTCTGGTGGTGGCAGCGGTAATTTACGCGCTTATAACCTCAAGCTCGATTGCGTGGATCGGCCGGAACTTCGTCAAAGTCTCGGAAGTCAAGAACCAGCTCGAGGCGGAATTCCGCTATACGCTGACCCGTGTGAGGGAAAATGGCGAGAGCATTGCGCTGCTGGGTGGCGAAGAAGAAGAGCGAAGCGATCTCGACAGCAGGTTCCGCAATGTCCGGCATCAGTGGAAACGAATGGCGCAGCAATATATGCGTACCACCGTCGTGTCGCATGGATCGATGCTGATTGCGCCCGTCGTTCCGGTCCTGCTGTGCGCACCGAAGTTCCTCGACGGAAGCATGTCGCTGGGCCAGGTCATGCAGGCGGCATCGGCTTTCACCATCGTTCAGTCCGCCTTCGGCTGGCTGGTCGATAACTATCCCCGGCTGGCGGACTGGAATGCCTGCGCAAGGCGTGTCGCATCGCTGATGATGTCGCTTGACGGCCTCGAGCGGGCCGAACAGAGCGATACGCTCGGCCGGATCGTGCGCGGTGAAACGGAGGGTGAGACGATGCTGAGCCTCAAGGATGTATCCGTTTCGCTGGGCGATGGTACTGCTGTCGTTAAGGAAACCGATGTCGAAATCGGACCCGGCGAGCGGGTGCTCGTCGCAGGTGAATCCGGATCCGGAAAAAGCACGCTCGTGCGGGCAATCGCCGGCCTGTGGCCATGGGGCGGCGGCAGCGTCAGTTTTCGTGCCGGTAGCCGGCTGTTCATGTTGCCGCAGCGGCCATATATTCCGTCCGGAACGCTTCGTCGGGCGGTCTGTTATCCGCAGGCAGCGGAGAGCTGGACTGCCGACGAGATCGGCGCAGCTCTCGACAAGGTCGGTCTCGGCCACCTCAAGGACAAGGTGGAAGAAGAGGCGCCGTGGGACCAGACGCTCTCCGGTGGTGAAAAACAGCGTCTCACCTTTGCCCGCCTGCTGCTGAACGATCCCGATATCATCGTCATGGATGAAGCGACCGCCGCCCTGGATGAAAAAAGCCAGGACAGGATGATGCAGACGGTCATCGACGAATTACCAGATGCTACGATCATCAGCGTGGCACATCGCGCTGAGCTGGAGGCCTTCCACAGCCGCAAGATTACGCTGGAACGCCGGGAAGGTGGCGCGAAGCTGGTCAGCGATATCCACCTCATTCCGAGGAAGGCCCGGTCCGGCTCGTTTCTCCGCCGCATGGTCAAACGCAGGTGACGAAAGTCGCGCAGCACCTCCACCCCCTGATATAATGCGAATGAGTATCGCTCTTTCGGTGCTTCTATGTTTTCCACGTCACCCGTATGAACGGTGGACGGTCAATCGGTGACGTCGTAATCTGGCCGCCAGATGAGGCAACGACATACTCTCGGGAGGAAACAATGCCTATCTTCATGGACCGGCATGAGCTCGCCGGAGTTTCTGCGGCCGATATTGCCGCCGCGCATCTTAAGGATATCGACATTCAGGACCGGTATGGCGTCAGGTTTTTAACCTACTGGTTCGATGAAAGGCGCGGTACCGCCTTCTGCCTCATGGATGCGCCGGATGCTGAAACCGCGCAATGCGTGCACCGCGAAGCGCACGGTTTCGTCGCCAGCGAAGTTGTGGAAGTCGCTCTGTCGGCTGTGGAGGCGTTTCTCGGGCGAATACAGGACCCGACGCCGCTCGAGCCTGCCCCCAAACACATGGATGCTGGCCACCGTGCGATACTTTTCACTGACATCGTCGGTTCAACCGAAATGACCGCTCGCCTGGGCGATCGTATGGCAGCTGAACTCGTCCGCGCGCATGATGCGCTCGTGCGTGGCTGTCTGGTAAGACGGTCAGGACGGGAGGTAAAGCACACCGGGGACGGCATAATGGCAGTGTTCTCCTCCACGCCATTTGCAGTCGACTGTGCAATCGATATTCAGCGCGCCTTCCATCGCTACAACAGCGACAGGGGCGAACCCATTCACATCCGCATCGGGCTGGATTGTGGTGAGCCGGTTGAAGACAGCAATGATTTCTTCGGCACGACCGTTCAACTGGCTGCAAGGCTTTGTGCTGCCGCCCATAGCGATCAGATCCTGATATCGGACAAGACCCTGCAGGAATATGGCAGCGTCGATGTCCCCGTATATGGCCATCGATACAGGCTTAAAGGCTTCGCCAAGCCGGTCCTAGCCTATCGTTGCGAGTGGTTGCATTGATTATGGTGTTCTTCAGGGCTGATCCTGACGCGGCACTACCGTTGCGATGCTTTCCTTGGCTTCCTGCTGCTTATAGGTGCTGGTTTCCTTAAGTTGGAAAGCATCCAGCCAGTCACGCCTTCGCAGAAATTGCGCCGAGCTCTTCAAGATCGAGATCATGCTCAAGCTCCCTTAGAGTTTCATCGTCGATCTTTCCTTCGCGTCGCAGACGAATAAGTTCCTTTCTGCCGGCGGCGACAGCCTGAAGAACGACATCGAAGTGGGCATGAAGAAGTGGCGAATATTTCTCGGTACTTTCGGCGTATCTGACACTTGCTGCCAGCCGGTGTTCGTATCTCTTCAGGAGTTGGGGATGGATGAGTTCCCCACTTTCGTCGTAGGCAAGCCCCTGAACGGCTGCGAGCTGGACCTGCGCCATGGCGGCTTCAGCCTCACTCATCGTCATCGGTGCGCGCTCCGGTTCGATATTGCCAAGCCCCGCCCAGGCGATAATCCACCCAAGCGTCATTCCCTGTATGAGAACGGTTCCCACGATAACCGCGAATGCCATGACCAGAATGAAGTCACGTCCGGGAAAATCCTCCGGCAGGCTGAGCGCAAGTGCCAGCGTCACGACGCCGCGCATGCCTGCCCAGCCGAGCGCCGTCACCCCTCCTGCTCCGAGGGGCGTCGAGCGAGCGACCTTGACCCCGTGAAAAAACCTGATGACCAGATCCGATGTGAATATCCACACGAACCGCGCGATGACGAGCGAAACGAGGATTGCGGCCGCGGGGAGTGCCATCGAACCAACCAGTGAGCCAAAGCCGCCGCCACGTTCAACGACGTCCCGCAGCGATAGTCCTATCAGGATGAAAACCATAGCCTCCATCAGGAAAACAAGGACGTTCCAGAATGAGGTGCCGCGCATTCGCGTCGCCGCAGAAAAGACGGTGTGCTGATGCCATGACGCTATCAGCCCGGCCGTTACGGTGGCGATTACACCGGACGCATGGATCTGTTCCGCCAAAAGATAGGCGATCCATGACAAGATTGCGGTGGCGGCAATGATGAGGTACTCGTCGCCAAGGTGCCGGACGAGCTTTACCCATGCGAAGCCAACGACCACGCCGGTTGCGGCGCCTCCAAGGGCCAGAAAAATGAAGGTGCCGATCGCGTCGGTGGTGCTGAATGTACTTCCGGCCGCAGCCGCTACAGCAAAACGAAAGAGCACGAGCCCGCTGGCGTCGTTGAGAAGGCTCTCACCTTCAAGAAGGATTTGCAGACGCCTCGGAATCTTAACCCTTTCCAGCACGGCACGGGCTGACACGGCGTCCGGAGGTGAGACGATGGCGCCAAGGGCTGCGCAGGCCGCCCATGGCAGAGACGGCATCAGGAGGTGGACAACGACCGCGATGACGATTGTCGTGAACAGCACTGCACCGATCGCGAGAGATGCAATTCCGAAGACGTGTCGTTTCAGGCGATCGACGGCGATCGACCACGCTCCGTCGAGAAGCAGTGGCGGTAGAAAGATAACAAGAACCAGTTCCGGATTGACAGCGATCGTGGGCAAGCCGGGAAGGAACGCCAGCGTTCCCCCGCCCACCAGTAGCGCTACCGATGGCGGCAGGCCCATGCGATGTGCGATGTAGTGCAGCACGATGATGGCGAGAAACATCGCGATCACGAGTTCGAAGAGATGCGTACCGTCCATATGCGCCCCCAATCCGCGTCGGACTCACATCAAATGACGAGATTTGCGAAAAAGCAACGCAGTCATTTTTGCTGGTTTGACTGAGTTCCGGCAATTATCACCGGTTCTTTAGGCAGCGCCGCACATCAAAATGATCTACAACCCAAAACGCAAGCACATCAGGAATGGGATGCCGCCACCCGTGGAGTTCGAGAAGCGGTGGAATATCCAAGCCGAGGGCGGCCCAAGACTTGGGCTAATAAACGAGGAACGAACCTTATGATGACGATAAAACGTATTGTGCTGGCAAGCCGACCCTTGGCAGAACCATCGCATGAAAATTTCCGCCTTGAGGATGCCGAGCTGCGCGAAGCAGCCGAGGGCGATGTCACGGTCCGCGTTCTCTATCTTTCGCTCGACCCTTACATGCGTGGGCGTATGAGCGATGCCAAATCGTACGCGGCGCCTGTACCCATCGACGGTATCATGGAAGGCGAGACGATCTGCGAGGTGGTGAAGTCACGGCACAACGGTTTTGCGCCCGGCGACATCGTGCGCGGGCGGACCGGTTGGTGTACGGGGGCGGTCATCAATGGGGACTTGCTACGAAAGGTCGAGACGCACGGCGCGCCGGTCACGACCGCGATCGGCGTCCTTGGCATGCCGGGATTTACTGCATGGAGTGGTCTGAAGTTCATTGGCAAACCGAAGCAGGGTGAGACGGTTGCTGTCGCTGCAGCCTCTGGCCCCGTTGGTTCCATGGTCGGACAGCTTGCAAAGCTTTACGGGGCGAGGGCAGTCGGTATAGCCGGTGGGCCCGACAAATGTGCATTCGTGAAGGATGAACTTGGCTTCGACAGCGTGGTTGATCATCGCTCGGAGAATTTTGTCAGCGATCTGAACGCGGCCTCTCCAAACGGGATTGATGTCTATTTCGAGAATGTCGGAGGACGCGTCTGGGATGCGGTACTGCCTCTTCTAAACCAGTTCGGGCGTGTTCCCGTCTGCGGCCTCGTTTCTCAATATAACGGTGCAAACTCGTCGCAGACAGACCGTCTTCCGGCAACGATGTCGGCGATCCTGAGACAGAGCCTTCTCGTTCGAGGTTTCATCCAGACTGAATTTGCGGCCGATCATTTCAATGACTTTCTCGCGGAGATTGGCCCAAGGGTCGCTAGCGGCGAGATCAGGTACCGCGAGGATGTCGTCGATGGATTGGAGAATGCTCCTGACGCCTTCATCGGCATGCTGAAAGGCAAGAATTTCGGCAAGCTTATCGTCAAAATCGGTGGCGTCGTCTCATGAGCCGCCATGACGTAAGAAATATCGCGGTTTTGGATGATTACCAGAATGTGGCGATCACCAGCGCCGACTGGTCGCCATTGAAAGACTGTGCCGAAATCACGATCTTCAATGACCACATCGCGGACGAAGAACGCCTGGTTGATCGTCTCTTGCCGTTCGATGCTGTCTGCGTCATGCGCGAACGGACGCCGCTGCCGCGACGTGTTCTCAAGCGCCTGCCGAACCTGCGGTTCATCGCAACGACTGGAGGGCGCAACGCCTCAATCGACCTTGCCGCGGCCCGTGATCTTGGCATCGTTGTTTCGGCGACGGGTGCGAACGGATCGGGCGCCCCGGAGCTGACTTGGGCACTCATCCTTGCGGCGGCACGCCATATTTCCACAGAAATTGCCTCGTTTCGGAGTGGTGGCTGGCAAACCACGGTCGGGCGCGACCTTTCGGGCAGCACGCTGGGTGTCATCGGTCTGGGCAGGATCGGCCGCCAGATCGCAAAGGTCGGGCTTGCTTTCGGTATGGACGTGATCGCCTGGAGCCAGAATCTGACCGATGAGGCGGCAGAAGCTGCCGGTGTGCGACGGGTTGAAAAAGAGACGCTTCTTCGCGAGTCCGACTGGGTGACGTTGCATCTTGTTCTGTCGGAGCGAACGAAGGGCGTAATCGGTCAGGAGCAGCTGGCTTTGATGAAGCCAACAGCCTGGCTCGTGAATACGTCACGAGGTCCGCTTGTCGATGAAGGAGCTTTGATCGCTGCCCTGGAAACCAAGAGGATCGCAGGTCTTGCAGTGGACGTGTTTGATCATGAGCCTTTGCCCAGTAATCATCCGCTTCGGACTTTTGGCAATGTGATCGCGACGCCTCATATCGGGTTTGTTACCGAAAACTCATATCGGATTTTCTATCGAGATACCGTGGACAATCTCGTCGCATGGCTGAACGGAACGCCACTGCGGGTTTTGTGAACTTCCGAGTTGACCCTTGGTTCCCGTCGCACCGCCTGGCGGCACCATCTGGCCTCGCCCAAATAATAATGCGGCCGAATGATCGGCCACATTCTGATGTCACAAAAGTATCAGCCCTTGATGAGGGCCAGCAGGTCGGCGATCGGAACGATCTGGTCGTCTTCACCGTGCAGAACAAGCGTCGGAACGGAGATTCTTCAGGTTCTCGGTCTGGTCGGTTTCCGAGAAGGCCTTGAAGGAACGGGAACTTTAGGTGCTGCTGGAGGTGCTGCGTGGCATGAGAATGCTCTACCAACTGCAAGAATCGGCGGACGGATGCGCAGATGCTGTGGGACTTGCTGCGGCGTCAATTGCCGCGGATGGCGCTGCGTGGTGCCGATCGTCAACTGCTTGAGGATTCGCTCAAAGGGAAGATCATGGATGAGACCGGCTGAGCGTCTGCTGGCGGAAGAAGGAACGTGTCCGTCCGCGTTCGGTCCTGGTCGGCATGTTCAGTAATTGTGCTGCGGATACGCTGACGAACCGGTTGCCCGCACTTGCCGGCCCCGGTTCCTTGCTGCCGCTTTTAAAAAGGTACAGGAAAAAGCCCGGCACGAAGGCCGGGCTTTTGTTGTTGCTGTCCAGGTGGATCAGAACTTTACGCCGAGGCCGACGCGGATTGCATGCTGGTCGACATCCGCGTTGATTGCAGCGCCACCGAAGTTGAAATCCTTGTCGCCGAAGTCGGTGTAACGGTACTCAACGCGTCCGAACACCATGTCGGTAAATGCATAGTCGAGACCAACGCCGACGGTGTAGCCATTGAAGGTTTCCTTCACGTCGGGAATGCCCGGGACTTCCGCATAGCCGCGAGCATAGGCCCAGCCTGCGGTACCGTATACCAGTGCACGGTCAAATGCGTATCCGACCCGGCCGCGAACCGAACCCTGCCAGTCAAACCCGTAGTCGAAGCCTGTGCCGAGAATGGTGGCGGAATCATCGCCCCAGTTCTTTTCGAAGTCAGCCTCAAGGCCAACGACCCAGCTGTTGCCAAGGTCATAGTTGAAGCCGACGAAACCGCCGGCGAGAGCGCCGTCGAAGTCTGCGGACGTTTCGCCGGGAAGGCCGACGATCGAAGCGTCATTGTTGTTCCAGCCGTAACCTGCCTGGACACCGGCGGTAAATCCGGTCCAGCTGAACAGCGGCGCAACCTCTGCTGCCGGGGCTGCAGGTACTTCTGATACGGCATCGGCCGCCATTGCAGTCGATGCCGCGAGCACGAATGCGATAGTCGATACGATTTTCTTCATAGTCTCTGAACTCCCTTACATGAGAGATCATTTATATGCCTTTTGCCTAAGAAATGATGTAACCTTTGTGCAACGCCTACGATCCGTGCAGCGGTCTGCATAAAATCGAGGCTGCCCGGGCGCGGTGGGAAGTCGCTTGCGCTCGCGCTCGTCAGGATAATTTTACAGGCCTTTGCCGGCAGCCGATGTCTTTGCAAGGCCAGGGCTCTCAGCCAAGCTGACGTTCGATTGCGGGCTTGTCGATGACCGACCAGACCCTGCGGATTTTCATGTGCTCAAATTCGTAGAACACATGCTCGCAGAACTGAACCCTCCTGCCATTGACCGGAAGGCTCATGAAGGTGGATTTGGGCATGCAATCGAACGGAAGCCGGGCGGCAACCCGTGTCGCCTCGATGACAAGGATCTCTGCCTCGAACCGCAGGTCGGGAATGTCGGCAAAGTCGTTTTCCAGCATGTCGCGATAGCCCGACAATCCGAATGGTCGGCCGTTGTGTTCGACATTGTCGGCGACGAAGGTTCCGAGTTCATCGAAAGCCTGACGGTTGAGGCAGTCGAGATAGGAAAGATAGATATCCTGAAGTGTCGGCATGTGTTTCTCCGTATCGATCGAAGGGTCGAGCCTGCTTCGGCGCCGAGGTCGATGTCAGCAGTTTGCGCGTTGCTCGCGGTCCGTTGGGACAGCGAACTGTGCTCCGTCATTGAACACGTGCAGGTATGGACGGGGAACCGGTGACGAGATCGCACCTGCCATCGTCTAGCCGGTAAAATCCATCCTGCGGAACGGGCAGTTCGAGCATCTCCCGCTTTGAAAGTCCGAGAAACACGCCGCGAAGGATCCGCCCGAACAGACCATGGGAAATGACGATGGTCGGATGCCGGATATCCCAGATCCATGACGTCGCGCGCTTGCAGGCGTCATCGAAACTTTCGCCGTCTGGCGCCCCGAAATACCAGTCGAACGCGTTTTTCCCGTCAAGATGGCCGGGAAACTCGTTGTCGATCTCAAATCGCGTCATCCCGTCCCAGGAGCCGGTCGTAACCTCAACCAGTCGGTCATCTTCTATATACGGGAGTGGCACCTTGGCCTGTACGCGGTCCGCGGTCTGGCGCACGCGCCCAAGCGGACTGATCTGCATCTGGAACAACTGGTCATCGTTGCAGAGCGTTTCGCGGAGCAAGTGAGCTACATGATCCGCCTGCTCGATGCCACGCTGCGTGAGAGGTGAATCCAATTGTCCTTGAAACCGGCCAAGAGAGTTCCAGACGGTTTCGCCGTGACGAAGGAGGTAGATGGTCGGTAGAGCCACGCTTGTTTCATCCTGCACATTCGTTATCGATTGCTTTCATCCAAAGCATCGATACGGAAACGTGCCGATTGCAGCGCATTGATGACCGATTGCAAAGCCTGACCCTTGTCCATGCCTGACATTGACAGGACATGGTGCTCGAAGGCACCAAGATCGGCGAACTGCGAGTGAAGATCGGCGACGACATCAGGATCGCTGAGGCTGTCACCACCGCGGGCTAGACAGCGTTCTACCGCCTCTGCCGCTGTCGTGCGCAGGACGATGTAATGCAGCGGCCGGGCAAGTGCCGTAAAGGCCGGAAGCCAGTCCGGTCGCACGACGCCATCGAGGATCACGAAGTAGCCCGCCTTCGCGTAGCGACCGGCAACGTCGGCGGCAATCTGCATGATCATCTGGTTCTGCTGATGGGATTGCGGCAGCCAGGGATCGATGCGGCCATGCTTGATATATCCCCACAGATCATCGCTATGGAAATGCACCTTTGGCACGCCGGGCAAGTGAGCCAGCGTTCCGGCGATTGTCGACTTGCCAGAGCCGGGATGGCCGGAGAGAAGCAGGATATGGCCGCCAAGATCGTCCGTCATGTTCCATTACTGACCTTTGGCAGGCATAAAGCGGATGATGATGTGATCATTGTGCTATCGATGTTGCCAATCTGGCGTATTCTATATTGGCCGGCACGCAGGCAATGAACCGCCCTAGCTGGCAAGGCTTGTCACGAGATAAGCTGACGCCAGAAGCAGGGTGATTATTGTGAAGAATATCAGTCCTGCCGCCAGTTCATCGAACTGGCCGTCGCGTTCATTGCGGTCCCAGTCGTAAGCCATAGCCAACCTCCATCGTTGCTAACGGAAGAGTGGTCCGGCATGGTTAATGTAATCCTAACGGCGATAGGCTGAATGTTGTCGGGTATGATTTGGTGGCTGGGCGTTGGTGACTGATTTCATCGCGAGATTGGTTGAAACAGAGGCACAGAAGTAATACCATCTTCTACGCCGGTATTACGGGAGTTTGAGATGGCAACAACGGTAACGGCCAAAGGGCAGGTCACCATTCCAAAAGCCGTACGTGACCTTTTAGGGATTTCGCCAGGTAGCTCGGTCGATTTTGTTCGGGCCCCCGATGGAAGGATAGTTCTCGTCAGGGCAGACAAGAAACAGCCACTCACGCGTTTCGCCAAGCTGCGCGGACATGCTGGTGAAGGTCTGGGTACCGACGCCATCATGGCGCTGACCCGTGGTGACGAGTGACGCTTGTCGATACAAATGTCCTGCTTGATCTTGTGACGGACGACCCGGTTTGGGCCGACTGGTCGATTGAGCAGCTCGAACTGGCGAGCGTTTCGGGTCCGCTGTTCATCAATGACGTTGTCTACGCGGAACTGTCTGTTCGATATGAGCGGATAGAAGAACTTGATGCTTTTGTTGATCAGGCGGGGTTGAAGTTCAGTCTTTTCCCTCGCGCGGCGTTATTTCTGGCGGGAAAGGCCTTTACCGATATCGCCGCGGTGGCGGTACCCGTAACGGTGTTTTGCCTGACTTTTTTATAGGCGCCCACGCGGCAATACAAAACCTTCCCTTGTTGACGCGAGATGTGGCTCGTTACCGATCGTATTTTCCAACGGTCGCTCTGATCTCGCCTGAAGCGTAGGAATGCGCGAGCCTTAGCATTTGTGATTACTCACCGGTTTCAGGGGCGGTTTCGGCTCTGGTGCCGCCGGTCAGGCGAGCTGCAACGCTTTCAACCGGCAGGTTTGACAAGGCTGATTTCGGTTTTGCTGTCGAGGACGATATGCAGGTCGCGGATCATGCCGGCTGCCTGCAGCAGAGCGTTTCGCACTTCCTCATCGCTGCGCCATCCACGTTCTACCGAGAGTGCAACGGCGTGGAGGTCAACGAGACTGTCACGGCCGGCGCCGGATGGAATACCGATTGTTTCGCGCATGTCGCGAATTGTTGTGAGCGCGCGTTCGAGCATACGGCGCTTCTGATAGCCGTCGAGATGGTCGCGCAGGTTGGCATCACGGATGAGCTCGGCAATGAAACAGTTGGTCTGGGTCATGGTATGAGGTTGCCGGGACGGCCGGCTGGCGTCAACAGAAGTCCTGCAGCGCTGCCTTGGACTGCGGTTTTGGGGCTTTACTGTGATGCCAGTCCCAAAGGGCGGAACGCGGGGTGAACAGGGTTATCCGCTATACTCATAATAGATTATGGATGGAATATTATGTATTTATGCGATATTTCTAATGTATATAATTAAGGTTACTGTAAGTGCCGGTGTAGTAATTTATCTGGCAATGTTGATGAAAACAATAGTTGTACGCTAAGATAAGAGATAGAGGTTCACGATGTTCAGGTCCGCACGCGATTTCGGCGATGCTATCAAGGAGAAACGCAAATCTCTTGGCTGGACGCAAACCGGGCTTGCTGCCCGTTCCGGAACGGGTGAACGACTTCATCGTCGAGCTTGAATCGGGCAAGCCGAGTTGCCAGCTCGAAAATGCCCTGATCGTCGCGCGCACCGTCGGCATTGAGATCGGCGATCTCAAGACGGTCCAGGCTGTGCCAGCCGCGCCGGACGATGACCTTGGCTTTTTGCCGATGTTTGGTGCTGATCGATGACAACCATCTACTACGAGACCTTGCCTGTCGCCCATCTGACTTTTGATGGCGAATGGACGTTGGACTATGATCCGGGCTGGGAAGCGCGCCGCACGGCCTTTCCGGTGTCGCTCACCATGCCGCTGCGCTCCGGGCCCGTGGGTACTGCCAAGCTGCTGCCCTGGCTTGCCAATCTGCTTCCAGAAACACATCTTGCCTAGATCGGACAACGCCTCAAGGTTTCTCCACAGGACATTGTCGGTGCTTGGTCATATCGGACGTGACACGGCGGGAGCGCTGTCGATCGGCGAACCGCGTAAAGCGGGTGTCAACCTCCAGCCCGTGCCGGATGAGCAGGCGCTGGAGCGTATTCTCGGTGAACTTCCTGCCAAACTTTTCTGGTCGGAGAGCGCGGTGTTTCCATGTCGCTTGCGGGCGTCCAGGAGAAACTGCCGGTGTTTGTCGACGGGCACGGCCATATTTCAGTTCCGGTTGATGGGACGCCATCAACGCATATTCTCAAGCCTGATACGAAACGCCTTGCGGGGAGCGTGGAGAACGAAGCCTTTTGCCTGTCGCTTGCGCGTGCCTGCGGTCTGGAGGCTGCCGAGGCGACGATCGGAGTAGCTGGCAAGCGACGTTATCTTCTCGTGAAACGCTATGATCGCTTTACCGACCCTCAAGGGGAGATCCGCAGGTTGCGCATCAGGAGGATATTTGCCAGTTAACGGGACATTTCCCGTCGCAGAAATACGAGCGATCCTCGACCGGCCGCGGCGTGACCATGAAGATGATGTTTGACGCCGTCAGCGATCTTGTTTCTCCTGGCGAGCGGTTGAAACTTCTCGACGCGGTGATCTTGAATGTTCTGATCTGCAATTCGGATTCGCATGCGAAAAATTACTCGATCCTGATCGGTGCCGGTGGGTCCGCGAAGATGGCTCCTCTCTATGACCTTATGTGCGCAGCCGCTTATCGGCAGGTCGATCAAAGTCTGCCTCAGGGGATTTCTGGCCGGTTCCATGCGCCTGACCTGCGACGTGCCGATTGGCAGGCACTGGCTGATGACGTTGGACTGAGCGGTGCATCAACGTTGAAACGGGTGGAGGAGCTCGCACAACTGGTCAGCGTCGGATGCGATGCGGTGGCACAGGAGGTTTCTGATTCGGCCAGCGATCCGACGAGGGTGTTCGAGCGGCTTACGCACAGCGTTCGAAAGCGGTGTCGAAGAATTCAGGTTCGATTAGGTGGTCGATGAGCTGGAGCCCGACCCGAGCCTATTCGCTCGTTTTCTGAGTGCATAGCGATATCGTCCGTCTACCGAAAAGTTCCTCTCTGGTCACGCATGAAAACGCCCGCCCTTCTTGGTCCTTCGCGTTGGCGCGTACGGACGACTTCTTTCAAGACGGTTTCGGAACCGCATGAACGACCGATTTGGAGGCGCGGCGCCGCTGCTTCTCGTCCGGCCATCGCGGTAGTCGAGCGCGTTGGGCCCACGCGTCGAAGCAGGCATGGCCGTTGTGCAGAAAGCAGGCTTTGTTGATAAATCCTAACTCGACAAGATTGGATAGGCGAATGCCTCGGACATCCGGCGACGCAGTCCTGTTCTACGGCCACTAGAGTGTCAGTTGCTCCAACCAGTCTGAAACCGGTCAAATCGGACTTCACTAATGGGATGTCCCGACGGGTCGAGTCTAATCGAGCGAAGCACGAGGTTCAGGTTGGGAGAGTAACCCTCAACGACATCACGACTCTCGCGCTTCCATGTTTGCGATTTGCTCCAACGCCTGTCGCGGGGAGGTTTGTCTTTGCGTCGACCGCTGGCCGATCACGTCGGCTCGCTCCCTCAGCCCGCGCCGTTCGGAAAAAGTACCGGTAGTCCAGCGTGGGATCCTTGAGCCTGGAGCGGCCGAGGCTGCCGTGATGACCGGAATTCGGGTTCTTTGCTTTCTCAAAGTTTGTTCCAGACGCTACTTGCCTAATCACCTGTCCGCCCGTTGACTTGTTCTCTTGTTCTCTTGTTCTCTTGTTCTCTTGTTCTCTTGTTCTCTTGTTCTCTTGTTCTCTTGTTCTCTTGTTCTCTTGTTCTCTTGTTCTCTTGTTCTCTTGTTCTCTTGTTCTCTTGTTCTCCTGTTCTCTTGTTCTCCTGTTTACCTATTCACATGTTCTCCAGTCCACCTAATCGCCTGTTCTCCCACTCTTTTATTTTGCGCGGTTACAGGTCGAGCAATGCTTTGGGAGCAGCGGTTATCGGGGCGGAAAGAGAGACCGTTCCACACGCTGCGGATGTATGCATGATGGCTCATCTTCATATGCTGAGAGGAGTCAGCACGGTCCCCCATTGATGTCGGGTTCGTACATAAGTTGGCGCCCGTTCGGGCGGTATACCAATAGCCTATCCTGCCATATTAAACGGCGAACGCCATTCTGGTCGAAATGCGTGCGCATCAATGGTACGTTATGCCGCTACACGTCTGCAATCCTGGATGGGTCACTACATTCCAAAGTTGAACTGCAGGTGCGGGTAGTGTTCAGAGAAGGCAAACATCAGGGCAAGGCAATCTGGTAATTGTTTTCTGGATGGTAACAAAGTCGAAGGTCGACGGGGTGTCGGATTTTGTTCCGCCGTTTGATCTCCGTGAAAGGCTCGTCATAGCGCGCGGGTTGTGAGCTTATGTCAGTTCGATAAAACAGTCCCGGTAGTCTGACTTGGGAAGAGGCGGAACTTCAACCTTTCACTATTTGCTGAGCCTTACCCCGGGTACACCATACGGTATGGGATCTTCGCCGAAGAAAACGATCCCTCGCTCTTCGTCGTCGCGTTTGATCGCTTCGATGGTGACAGGTTGCGCACCTCTAGCGTCCGCTTCGTCTTGCTCTACACGACTGACGGTATTCGGTGTGACTTTAGCCAGCATAGCGACCTCCCGTACCCCTGGTTCTAAAATCGCTGTCGCCGCCCGTGCCTGAAAAGCGTTCATGCATCCACCGTGTTACGCCAGCGGATGTCCGGCACCGATGCAGATGGCCCTGACGGAATGACAAAGGACGGTCACCGACAAAGGGCGGGCGACCATTCCGGCCGCCGCACGGGAACTTCGCAGGATTGTGCGGGAGGGGTCTGCCGGTTTTGTTCGCGGTCTGGCGCGACGGTTCAGGCTGGCGAGGGCGTGCAGCAAACGGCAGCGTTCTGGCAGACTGCGCAGCCATGCTGGTGACGGCTTTGACACGGGGATCATGGCGATGACGCGTCGCTGACGAAGCAGGGCAAGTCTGGGAGCAAGGGGATATTCAACCGGCAGATTTGACGAGGCTGATTTCGGTTTTGCTGTCGAGAATGATATGCAGGTCGCGGATCACGGCGGCTGCCTGCAGCAGTGCGTTCCGGATTTCTTCATCGCCGCGCCATCCGCGTTCGATGGAGAGGGCAACGGTGTGGAGGTCAACGAGACTGTCACGGCCGGGGCCAGATGGCATACCGATTGTTTCTCGCATGTCGCGAATTGTCGTGACGGCCCGTTCGAGCACGCGCCGCTTCTGCCAGCTGTCGAGGTGATCGAGCGTGTTGGAGTCGCGGACTAGTTCGGCAACGAAACTGTTCGTCGCGGTCATTGTGTGAGGTTGCCGGTTCGGCCGACGGGCGTCAATGGAGGACCCTGAAGGTGAGCTTTTGGCCCCAAAGTTGGCACCAGGATGTGACGCCGATGCATCACGGGCGTGGACCCGGCATGCTCGCTCCTCGATCTCGGATCTGGATGCCCTTAAAGGTGGCGAACAGGTCAGATTAGTCGTAGACGGGCTCTAACCAACTGAGGACGTTCAGTTACCGAGATCCCGGGTCGTCGAGTTCGACAAGCTGCCACTCATACCGCACCTCTCATGGCGGCATCGCTTGCCAGTTCGATTTTTCCATTCTGCTCGCCATCCCAGAACTCGAGCGTGCGTGCCGACACCTTGATCAGAACTATACGTGGTGTGTCGGCCCCCTGCGGAAACCACCTGTCCAGTCCACTCGTCCAATGGGCGTCGAACTCGGCCCTGTCTCTGATCAGGCTCGCCTGACCGTTTACAGAAACAAATATTCCAGGTTTACCAAGAATACCGGGTGGAGCAGTGA